>Ga0210384_10001746_pt1 | contig 28315 bp, 28 predicted proteins | sample IncBWH2MmetaG_FD_160574 | JGI IMG/M metagenome (GOLD analysis project Ga0210384, IMG submission 160574) | Forest soil microbial communities from Barre Woods Harvard Forest LTER site, Petersham, Massachusetts, United States - Inc-BW-H-2-M | ecosystem: Environmental > Terrestrial > Soil >...
AGCCCGCTCGTCGGAGCTCGAAAACGCGCGATTCGGAATTAAGAAGGCGTTTCCGCTTATCCGCGTTATCGAAATGACTTGGTCGTCAGAATCGATTCTCGCTATCTCCTGCCAGGTGGCGGCCCCCGATTTCGATCCGACGGTCGTCGTGGTCCCCAGTTCGTCGAGGGTGAGAACGCGCTCCTCCGACTTAAAGAGAATCAGCGGCACAAGCGGCATCCATGCAATCGCGAGAAAGCTGAATACTACTGACATTCCTACGTAGGTTGGTGTCAAAGCTCGGCGGTTAGACACTCCCAAGATTCGAATGAGCAGTATAGCAGTGAAAAAAGCAAGTGAAACCGCCACAGACCCTTCGGTCGACGCCATGCCTGCCAGTACCCTCGCCAGATCTCCGCACGGCTTGAGCGATACGTCAGGGTCATGGTGTTTTGCATTGTCGCGATTAGGTTAGATGACATCAGTCTGAGAGAGGATATCACTTGTGGTTGGCTGCTCCACGGAAGAGGCAGCCACCTTACTTCGGCACATGAATGCTCTCCTTGATGTGTTTCAAATTGGCCACGATGGTAAACGTCATCACAACCAACAGAGACCATGAGCTCCACTTGCTGACATGGACGTGCGACCATGCACCCATTTGATGCGGGTACGTCCAGAGGCCAAAGAATGTGCCGGCGTTTTCCGCCAGCCAGATGAAGAATCCGATGAGAATGAAGGCCAGAGCCAGCGGCATCTGGCGGTCTTTCTCATAGGGACGAAATACTACGGTCGTGCGGGCAAACAGCACCATTGCGGCGGCCGCGAGAACCCAGCGATAGTCGCCAATATAGCGGTGGGTAAAAAAATTCAAGTAGATTGCAATCGCTATTGCGGCGGATTTCCAGTATGCCGGGTGCCGAAGCACTCGAATGTCGAGCAGTCGCCAAGCCTGAATGATGTAGCTGCCGACGGCGGCATACATGAATCCGGAGAACAGCGGTACGCCGAAAATCTTTGTATACGCGAACTCGGGATACGACCACGCCTTGATCCCATGAGAAGTTTTGAACGCCTCGAGAGTGAAGCCCAAAATATGGAAGAGAGAAATTGCTTTGAGTTCGTCAAGGGTTTCGAGCTTAGTCCAGACCATCCACGCTTGAATGACAAGCGCGATCAGGAGCAGCAAGTCATAGCGCGGGATGCCCACGAGAGACAATCGCGGAACAACAAGAACCGCGATGAAGAAGAGGCCGGCAAATAGGCATGACCTCGCTTCTTTCATCACAAAGTGGGCGAACTCGACCACCCATTCACCTACGGTATTGAGAAAAGACAAACCAAAAGCTCCAGTGAGAATTGGCATCGAGCGCTCCACCACTGTACAATAAAAGTTTCGCGCCATCGTGGCGGAATTGGCAGACGCGCGTGGTTCAGGTCCACGTACTCGCAAGGGTGTGGGGGTTCGAGTCCCTTCGATGGCACCAATGAAATTTGGAGTTTGCAGGATTGGGCTTTGCCTAACCGCGAATTCTATGGGATACTAAATCCCGTCATGCGGCTACCCAATAGCCAATACGGTTGCAACGGCGCGCGCGCCCTTCCCGCGACTGCGCGTTATTATTTTTATTACCGTCGATTTTGGCGCTTCTAACCAGCGCACAAGCCTTTTTTCCATCTAAAATTCAAACGCACTCGAACTCAGGGATTTTTACATGAGCTTACTGGACCAGATCATTCGCACCACCCGCCGCCGCGTCGAGGAAACACGAAGCGGGGCGGACGTGCGGGAGCTGGAACGGCGAGCTGCGCAGCATATCGTACGAGGCTTTCGACGGCGACTGCTGGAAGTGTCACAAACGGGCATTGCTGTGATTGCGGAGCTAAAGAAAGCCTCACCGTCGAAAGGCTTGATCCGGGCAGATTTTGACGCGGCTACTCTGGCTAAGGAGTTGGAGGCTGCTGGGGCGGCTGCGCTTTCCGTGCTGACGGATGTGGAACACTTTCAGGGGTCGCTGGCGAATCTGGAACGGGCTTCTGCGGCGACGCGCATCCCTTGTTTGCGGAAAGACTTTATTGTGGATGAGTTCCAAATTCTTGAGGCCCGGGCTTATGGAGCAGATGCGGTGCTGCTAATCGTGGCTGGGTTGGAGGATGCCGAGCTCAAGAGCTTGTATGCGAAGGCGCGTGTAGCGGGGTTGGACGTTTTATGCGAAGTGCATGACGAAGAGGAGTTGCAGCGGGCGCTGGATTGCGGGTGCGACACGATTGGGGTGAATAACCGGAATCTGAAGACGTTTGCTGTGGACTTGAACACGTCGTTGCGGCTGTCTGACTTGATGCCCGCGAGCGTACTGCGTGTGGCGGAAAGTGGCATCCACAATGGTGCGGACGCAACTAGACTGCGCGCGGCGGGATTCAATGCGTTTCTGATTGGCGAATCGCTGATGAAAGCAGAAGTGCCAGGGAATGCTCTGCGGAGCTTGATAGCAGAAGCAGCCGGAGTTGTTTTGTGACTTGGGTGAAGATTTGCGGAAACACGAATCTGGAAGACGCGCTGCTGGCGGTTGAGGCGGGAGCAGATGCGCTAGGGTTTGTATTCTATGCGGAAAGCCCACGACATGTAACGCCGGAGCAGGTGCGCGACATTGTGCGGCAGTTGCCGGTCCGAGTCGAAACGGTGGGAGTATTTGTGAATGAGGCGGGCGAGCGGGTGGAGGCGATCGTGGAGTTGGCGGGCCTGACGGCGATCCAGTTGCACGGAGACGAATACCGCGACCACGAGTGGCCGATGACGGCAAGAAAAATCTTTGTCACAATTCCGGCGCGTGAGCTCGGTGGTTGGCGCAAGAATTCGCGCAAGAGGTTGGACGCAATCCTGGTTGACTCGAGCACCCCGCAGCAGCGTGGCGGAACTGGGAAGACGTTTGATTGGGAGGAAGCCCGTGCGAGTCTCACTGCGCTGGGACAAGAGGTCCCGATCATTGTTGCCGGGGGACTGACCTCGGAGAATGTGACGGGGGCGATAACGGCACTAAGACCTTGGGGCGTGGATGTGTCTTCTGGAGTGGAAGCGCATCCTGGGAAAAAAGATCCGGCGAAAGTGCGCGCGTTTGTTGCGGCTGTGCGTGGAGCGGAGCAGAGGTGATGACGACGAAGAAGAAGGCGACTGGGAATCGACAGGGTCAAAATCCCCGACCTGTCGCAAAGAACGCGACAAGGACGGGGCACCCAGCTACACAGGCGGGTCGCTTTGGCGCATACGGGGGGCGGTACGTTCCTGAGACTTTGATGGCGGCCTTGCAGGAATTGGAACTGGCGTATGCGGCAGCGCGGCGCGACAAGAAGTTTGGGCTAGAGCTTGACCGGCTATTGCGCGAGTTTGCCGGGCGGCCTACGGCTTTGACGTTTGCGAAACGGCTGACGAAGGAGCTGGGCGGGGCGAAGATTTATCTGAAGCGCGAAGACCTGCTGCATACGGGCGCGCACAAGATTAACAATTGTCTTGGGCAGGCACTGCTGGCGCGGCGCATGGGGAAGAAGCGCATTATTGCCGAGACAGGCGCGGGGCAACACGGTGTGGCGACTGCTACAGTGTGCGCGCTGTTTGGGCTGGAATGCGTGGTTTACATGGGGACGGAAGACATGCGGCGACAGGAGTTGAATGTGTTCCGCATGCGGCTTTTGGGGGCCGAAGTAAGGGGCGTCGACTCGGGGCAGCGGACCTTGAAAGACGCGATCAATGAAGCGATGCGGGATTGGGTGATGAACGTCCGGACTACGCATTACCTGTTGGGCAGCGTGTTGGGCGCGCATCCTTATCCGACGATGGTGCGGGACTTTCATCGGGTGATTGGGCTGGAGGCGAAGCGGCAGATTCTGAAAATGGAAGGACGTCTGCCGGACGCAATCATTGCCTGCGTGGGCGGCGGGTCGAATGCCATCGGAATATTTCATGCGTTTGTGCCGGATAAGAAGGTTCAGCTGATTGGCGTGGAAGCGGGTGGGCGCGGGACTGGACTTGGGGATCACGCGGCACGGTTCTTCCAGGGCAAGACTGGCGTCTTGCAGGGTACTTATTCCTACGTTTTGCAGGATGATGCTGGACAGATTGCTTCAACGCATTCAGTTTCGGCGGGGTTGGACTATCCGTCGATTGGCCCGGAGCATGCATGGATGCGGGATACAGGGCGTGCGGAATATATCGCGGCGTCGGACGCGGAGGCACTGGCGGCGCTGACTGTGTTGGCGCGTACCGAGGGTATTATTCCGGCTTTGGAATCAGCGCACGCGGTGGCGGAAGTGATCAAACGCGCGCCGAAGATGAAACGGTCGCAGATTGTGATTGTGAATGTCTCGGGACGCGGGGATAAGGACATCGGGATTTTGCGAGAGAATTTGAGAGAGCTGTCAGCTGTCGGCTCTCGGCCGTCGGCTTGAGTCAAGATTCCCGCCCCTTCGACTTCGCTCAGCGCAGGCTCTGTCGCAAAGAGCGCGACAAGGACGGGGCACCCGGATGACAGGATAGGAATGAGAATGGGACTGCAATTTACAAACCGGCCTGGGCTCGTGGTCTACGTCACCTGTGGCGATCCGAATATGGAAATCACGCGCGGTGTGATTCTGGAAGCGATTGACGCTGGCGCGGACGTGGTGGAGCTCGGCGTTCCGTTCAGCGACCCGGTGGCAGATGGGCCAGTGATTCAGCGTGCGAGTGAGCGTGCGCTCCGGCACGGGACGCAGCTCACTGACGTGCTCAAACTGGCGGCGGAGGTACGACGGAGAAGGCCGGAGGCGGGACTAATTGTTTTTTCCTATTTGAACCCGATCTTGCGCATGGGTTTGACGAAGTTCTGTGCGTCCGCGGAGGAGGCTGGGCTGGACGGCGCGCTGGTCACGGATCTTCCTGTGGAAGAAGCGGAGGAGTATCTCCGCGCGATGCGGAAGAGGAATCTGGCCACGATATTCCTGGCTGCGCCTACAAGTCCGGACGTCCGGCTGAAGAGCATTGCAAGATCGAGCGAGGGATTTGTATATGCAGTGGCGCGAACGGGCATTACTGGAGCGCGGAGCGAGTTTCCTCCAGAAGCGAAGGAGTTGGTAGCGCGGATCCGCCGGCATACAAAACTGCCAGTGGCGGTAGGATTTGGAATTTCGACGGCGGCGCAATTTGCCAGCGTGGGACAGTTCGCGGATGCGGTGGTAGTGGGCAGCGCCATTGTGGAAACGATCGAACGCAATGTAGGCGGGGAAGCGGAAGCTGTAGGAACATTTGTGCGCAGTCTGGTGCAGTCGCGCGGACAAGCGGCAGGCGTTGCAAACAAGGAACAGTTGAAAACTCGACTTAGGGGCTAGCCATGGATATCGCAGATTGGCGTAAGAAGATCGACGAACTCGACCGGCGGTTGGTGGAGTTGTTGAGCGAGCGTGCGCAAGTTGCACATGAGATTGGCCGCATGAAGCGTGCGCAGTCGTTGCCGATCTATGAGCCAGATCGGGAGCGACTGGTTTTCGACAATGTGCGTGGAGTGAACAAGGGACCATTGCCGGATCGCGATCTCGTGGCCATTTTCGAGCGGATCATGGACATGATGCGAAAAATCCAACAAGAAGAAATAGCCCCGGAAGCGCTGAACGAAGAATAGGGCTGCTGGAGTAACAACAGTCAGCGGCAGGTATTTGTCGCGGAGATTCACCGCGAGATGACGACATCGAGATTGAAGAGATAGGGGACCAGCCATGATCGTAGCAATGCAAGACGGTGCCAAGGACGACCAGATTCAGCACGTGGTGGAGCATCTGGTGAAGATGGGATTCGCGGTACACCGCACAACCGGAGTGCGGCAGACGATCCTCGCCGCGGTGGGCGTACACCACGATTTCGACATGCGCGACCTGGAAGTGTTGCCGGGCGTGCAGGAAGTCTACCGCGTGAGTGCGCCGTACAAGTTGGCGGGCCGGTCGTTTCGCCCGGAGGGAACGATTGTGGAACTGCCGCGTGGTGTGAAAATTGGCGGCAAGGAAGTGGTCGTAATGGCGGGGCCGTGTTCCGTGGAATCCCGTGAGCAATTCTTTAAGGCAGCGGAGGTTGTGGCCAAGGCGGGCGCCAAAGGCGTGCGGGGCGGAGCATTCAAGCCACGGTCCTCGCCGTACTCGTTTCAGGGGATGGGCGAAGAAGGACTGAAGATCATGCGCGAAGCGGGAGATAAACTCGGCCTGCTAGTGATCAGCGAAGTGATGGAAATTTCGCAAATTCCCCTGATGATGACCTATGTGGATATCCTGCAAGTCGGCGCACGCAACATGCAGAACTTCAACCTGTTGCGTGAGTTGGGAAAGATTCGCAAGCCGATTCTGCTCAAACGCGGAATTGCGGCGACCTTGGAGGAGTTGTTGCTCTCGGCTGAATACATCATGGCCGGCGGCAACTACGACGTGATTTTGTGCGAACGCGGCATTCGGACGTTTGAGACTTACACGCGCAACACGATGGACATTTCGGCCATACCGGTGATCAAAAAACTGTCGCACCTGCCAATGACGGGAGATCCTTCGCATGGGACGGGGCGGCGTGACAAGGTTGCCCCGATGGCGCGCGCGGCGGTGGCGGCAGGAGCGGATGCGCTGCTGATCGAAGTGCATCACGATCCAGAACATGCTTTGTCGGATGGGGCGCAGTCGCTGTATCCCCAGCAATTTGAAGATTTGATGAAGGAACTGAAGGCAATTGCGCCGGTGCTTGGACGCTCGATGTCGTAAACATGGGACGCATTTGATCCGGCAGATTACGATTATCGGGACGGGGTTGATTGGCGGCTCGCTGGCCCTGGCGCTGCGGAAACATGGATTTGGGGGGCGAATTGTCGGATGCGATTCGCCCGGGATTTTGCAGAAGGCGCGCAGGCTGAAGCTGATCGATACCGGCATTGCGGATGCGCACCATTCTGTCACGGGAAGTGATGTGGTGGTGTTGGCGGTTCCCGTGGGCTCGATTCTGGATTTGGTACGGCAGCTGGGGCCTTCGCTGGGCACACAGGCGCTGCTGACGGATGTGGGCAGCACGAAGCTGGCGGTGGTGAAGACGGCTTCGGCGGTGCTGGGAAAGAATGTTGCGGAACAATTCCTGGCGGGACATCCAATGGCTGGAAAAGAGTTAAGCGGGTTGGATGGCGCAGATGCGAATCTCTTTCAGGATGCCGCTTGGTTTGTTACTCCCTTCCCCAAACAAAAGATAGAACAAGGACGGTGCGGAGAGTGGCTGGGATGGATTGAGAAGATTGGCGCGCGAGTGGCCACGATGGATGCACAACAGCATGACCGGCTCTGTGCATGGATCAGTCACTTGCCGCAGATGATTTCGACCGCGCTGGCGGCGGCACTGGTGGAGGAATTTGGCAGCGATCTGCCATTGTTGGAAGCAGGGGGGCGGGCCTTGCGGGAGATGACGCGGATTTCCGCAAGTCCATATTCGATGTGGCGGGATATCGTCCTAACCAACAAGAAAAATCTTGGGCATGCGCTGTTGCAATTGGAACAGCGGCTCGCGCATATTCGCGAGAATTTGGATACTCGGGAGCTGGCAGGGGAGTTTGAGACGGCGCACCAGTTGAAGAAGACGAAGGCGACGTGAGGGCGGCTGTCGGTTTTAGGCTATCGACCGTCAGTGTTCGCGATTGACACACGCGTTTGCTCAGTTCTGAGCGCAGCAAGTAAAATTTCTCCCATGAATAAAGTTGTCGCAAACGCCGATGAGGCGATACGGGATGTTTTCGACGGCGCAACCATCATGTTTGGGGGCTTTGGTCTGTGTGGCATTCCAGAAAACCTGATCCGCGCACTGGTCCGTAAGGGCACGAAGAATCTGACGACGATCAGCAACAACGTGGGCGTTGACGGCTTGGGCATGGGGTTGCTGCTTTCGAGCGGACAGATTGTGCGGCACATCGGCACTTACGTTGGTGAAAACAAACTCCTCGAAGAGATGGTACTGAAAGGGCGCGTTCACCTGGACCTGGTGCCGCAAGGTACGTTTTCGGAACGGATTCGGGCGGGCGGCGCGGGCATTCCCGCGTTCTTTACGCCGACCGGTGTGGGCACGATGGTCGGCGAGGGCAAGGAAGTCCGGGAATTTGATGGGCGTCCCTGTTTGATGGAGACGGCGCTCAAGGCCGATTTCGCGTTTATCCGGGCGTGGAAAGGCGATACATGGGGGAATTTGGTGTACCGGAAGACGGCGCGGAATTTTAGTCCGATGATGGCGACGGCCGCGAAAGTTACGATTGCGGAAGTGGAGCAGATTGTGGAGATCGGCAAGTTGGACCCGGATCTGGTGCACACGCCGAGCGTCTACGTGAAGCGCATATTCCAGGGCGAGTTGTTCGAGAAGCGGATCGAGAAGCGCACTGTGCGAAAGATGGCATAGCTTATGGCAACCCTACCAAAGACCGACAAGCAAGACGAGATTGTGAAACGCGAACGCATTGTAAAGCGGATTGCGCGGGAGTTGCGCGATGGATTTTATGTGAATCTGGGCATAGGCATGCCGACGCTGGTGGCTAATCATGTGCAGCCTGGTATGGACGTGATTCTGCAAAGCGAAAACGGGATGCTGGGGATTGGGCCGTATCCGGTCGAGGGCACGGAGGATGCGGACTTGATCAATGCGGGAAAAGAGACGGTTACTGAGCTTCCGGGCACAGCGTACTTTTCGAGCGCGGATTCATTTGCCATGATCCGGGGCGGACATGTGGATCTAAGCGTGCTTGGGGCTATGGAAGTGGATGAAGCCGGGAACCTTGCCAACTGGATGATTCCAGGGAAGATGGTCAAGGGTATGGGCGGTGCGATGGACTTGGTGGCAGGGGCGCGGAGAGTGGTTGTGGCTATGGAACACGCGACCAAAACTGGTGCGCCGAAGATTCTCAAGCAGTGCACGTTGCCGCTGACGGGCGTCAGGGTAGTGGACACGATTGTTACGGAAATGGCGTATATGCGGGTGACGGCGCAGGGGATTGTGTTGGAGGAGGTGGCGCCCGGGCTTACTGTTGAAGACGTGCAGAAAGCAACCGGGGCGAGGTTGATCGTAGCGCCGAATTTGGGGACGATGTTGAGCTGAGAGCCTGTCGCGTTTTTTTTTTGCGAACAGAGCGGGGTTCTGCCCTGTATGGCTTTCGCGGGCGAGGCGCCCGCGCCACACGAGCTTATAATCTGCCAGGCGCGGCTAGTAATCGCGCGGGAAGCAAGAACAGAGCGCGCAAGAATGAGAACACGCCTCCCACGGCGATGCCGACGATCCGAAACGGCAGCAGCAGCACCCACACGATTGGATAGAGAACCAGCGCCAAGAGCGCAAGCGGCCAGCACAGCACGAAAACCACACACCACAATAAGAACGTAAACATCGCAGACCTCCGGCTTCTGACTCATGATACGCAATTGAGAAGGGAAAAGTTCCGTCTGGCTGACCGAGGTCGCGGGCGAGGCGCCCACGCCACACGAGCGGCGGTCAGGCTAGGTATTTCTGGAGGAAGGCATGCATGCGAGAGTCTGCGTCGGCGCGGATTTCAGGGGTGAAGTTGTGCCCCTCACCCGGGTAGATCTGCATTTCGTAGGGCACTTTTCGTTCTTCTAAAACGTTTTGCAGGCTGTAAGCCTCGGCGACAGGGACTACCGTATCAGCGTCGCCATGCAGGATTAGTGTGGGCGGAAGGCGGCGCATGAAGGGCCGGATTTCTCTCGGGAGTCCGCCAAAGTATTCTGCGACTGCCTGAATGCGCGGATTGATGCAGGCAAGGGAAAGCGCGAGATAGCCGCCGAGGGAAAATCCGAGAACGCCAATACGGTCGCTGTCGACTGTGGGTTGATTCGCGACCAGGCTGACGGTGTCCCAGAGGGTTTTCATCCAGAGCGGGAAGTTGAGGAACATCGATGGCATCTGCGCTTCCGCAGTACCGGTGCGGTCGAAATAGTGCGGCACGTACACGCAGAAGCCCTGTTCCGCGAGAGGATGGGCCGTTTCGGCGAGCGTGTCGTGTCCGCCGCCGGATCCGTGGAGGGCGATGACGGCGGGGAAACGCTGATCGTTGGGTGGGCGAGGGCTGGATAGCTGACCGTTTGATTCAGGAATGAAACAGTCAATGGCAATCGTCTGGCCGCCACTGACAAAGGAAACCTCAAGGGTGGAAACGGAATACACTGCCATTTCAGTCGAACTTCAGCGGATGTTTAATGAGTTCTTGCAGCGACTCTGTGTATGGCGCCCGAGCGACGCCGCGTTCGGTGATGATGGCGGCGACATATTTTGCCGGGGTCACATCGAACGCGGGGTTGCCAATGCCGACGCCGTCGGGAGTAATTTGTTTGCCGGAGAAATGCGTGACTTCGCTGGCCGAGCGCTGCTCGATGGGGATACCGCTGCCATCAGGCGTTTGCAGGTCGATCGTGGAAAACGGCGCCGCCACATAAAACGGGACGCCGTTTTCCTTGGCAAGCACTGCGACCTGATACGTGCCAATCTTATTGGCAACGTCGCCATTCGCGGCGATACGGTCGGCGCCGACGACGATAGCCCCGATCTTGCCGGCTCGCATCATGCTGCCAGCGGCGGAATCAGGGATGACCGTTGTGGGGATGCCGTCTTTCATCAACTCCCATGCAGTAAGGCGCGCACCTTGCAGGAAAGGTCGAGTTTCGTCGGCGAAGACGTGAAGCTTTTTGCCGCTTTCAACAGCGGCACGGATCACACCTAGTGCTGTTCCATATCCTGCAGTCGCGAGAGCGCCCGCGTTACAGTGGGTGAGGACGTTGCCTGAGGCGGGAAGTAAAACTGCGCCGTGGCGGCCCATGGCCTGGTTGGAGGCAATGTCTTCGACGTGTATGCGCTTGGATTCTTCGACGAGCGCGGCTTTGATTTGCGAGACGGAGAGATGCGCGACGGACTCAAACTTTTCGCGCATGCGTTGAATCGCCCAGAAGAGATTGACGGCGGTGGGGCGGGTAGCGCCGATGACTTTGGAGATGTGATCAAGGTCGCGGCGGAGGGCGGGTACATCGACGGCGTCTGCTTGCAATACTCCGATTGCGATTCCCATAGCAGCGGCTACACCAATAGCCGGTGCGCCGCGGACGACCATCGTCGTGATGATGTCGGCTACCCGTTGATAGTTGGTCGCGGTGATGTAAGTTTCTTCGGTGGGGAGCTTCGTCTGATCGATGAAGCGGACACCGGCGTCAGTCCATTCGAGAGTGATGATCATTGCTGTTGGTGTCCTATTTTCAATGTTTCGTTTGGAGAAATTGTTTATGTTCGGCGCGCACGTCCGCTGCCGTGAAGATGCTGACGAAGGAAGCAGGTTTGGCGGCGGCTTCGACTTCGGGGCGGCCGTGGGCTTCTTCTCGTTCCACCAGGCAGATGGCACCGATGACATGGAACCCGAATTCGCGGGCGGTGTGGATGCCTTGAATGGTGGAGGCGCCGGTAGTGCAGACATCGTCGACGATGACCACGGGGGCACCTTTTTCGCGGAAACCTTCGATGCGTTGTCCGGTGCCGTGCTGCTTTTCCATTTTGCGAACCAGGAAGCCGTGGAGTTCCTGATTGGCGTGATCGGCGGCTACGGAGGCGGCTACGACGATGGGGTCGGCGCCCATGGTTAGGCCTCCAATGGCTTTGGGGCTCCAGCCTTGAGCCTGGATTTCCTCGAGGAAGACTTCTCCGGTGAGGCGGGCGCCGTGGGCGTCGAGGGTGGTGGTGCGGCAGTCGACGTAGTAGTCGCTGGTGCCGCCGGAGGAGAGTTTGAAGTCTCCGAGGCGGAAGGATTTTTGGGCGAGCAGGGTTAGGAGTTTCTGTCGTGCGGGGGACATGAAAATCTAGGGTAACACGGGGTTGGCTGTGGGTTCCTGAGCCGAGCTTCGTTCAACTGGACGGGCCGAGTACGGCCGTCCCACCCAGTTCTTGGCTACTTGGGCAGATGTTGGAGGTGCCGAAAGTGGTCGGTGGCGAGGTACGCCGCACCAAAGAGTGTGGCATTGTACCCAGTGTGAATCAGGAAGCTGGAGGCCAGGGATTTGGTGTAGGCGCGGGTGAAGGTTAAGACCGAGCTGACCAGCAGTAGCACGAGGAGCGGTGCCCACGATCCGGCGAGCTGTTCGCTATGGAGTCCGGTGAAGGAGATGGCGGTTACAGCGAAGCTGAGAGCGATGGCAATGCGCGTGGCGGTGGGGCCGGGTTGGTCGAGCTTGAGGGCTGCGAGGGTCATGGCGAGGACGACCAGTAGCAGGACCAGCGACGCGCGTTCCAGAGACAGGCGCGAGAGGTGGGAGGCCACAAGTCCCCAGGCGAACAACGTCAGGCCGGGGAGGATGATGCGGGAGGCGTGGGCGCGGCTGGTATCCAGCGTGAGGGCGTAGAGAGCTCCGGTGAGAAGCAGGACGGTGACGGCCAGGAGCGTGCTAACTAGCGGGGAGTGCCATTGCGAAGCGAAACCCCAGGGGATTAGGAGTAGGAAAACGAGGCGTCCGCGGCGGAGACGTTGTTTGTCATTTAGAACATCGCGCAGCCAGCGGTTGGAGACTGGATAAAGGAGTCCGCGGAAGAGGGCCTCTTCGACGAAAGGGGCGACGAGGACCCCGAAGAGGGCGAGGAGTTGCGGCGCGCCGGGTTGGAGGAACATCTTTTCGATGGGGAGTTCCTTGGGCATAGGCAGGACTTGTTGCAGGAGCCCGGCGATAAAGGCCAAGGCGAAGCCAACCAGGACAAAGCCCATCCAGAGGAAGCCCTGGGGCCAATTCCAACTGAGGGATTGCCAGAGATTGAGGCGGCGGTTATTCGCCAACAGATAAAGAATCAGAAACATGACAACGTAGGCAGCACCCATGGCGGGTACGGCGATCCAGACGCTGGGGTTACCGGCGATTTCGGTGATGGGCTTCGCCTTGGTGGCGTGAAGGATGCCCACCGAGATGGCGGTGAAGAACACAATACCGAAGAACAGGACGAGCGACAGGAGGAGCAGGTCGAAACCGGTCCAAGGGGGACTTTCCAGCCACGGGCCTTGTGGTTCGGGTGGTGGCGCGATTTCCTGTACGGGCAGAATCGCGTCTTCGATCGGGTCCCCGACCGGGTCGACGATCGCCTCTTTGGTCGTTTCCTGGGGAACGCCGAGATCGGGGAATGGAGTGGGTTGGGAATCCAAACGGGTTATCCTTGTGGCTCTACTGAATTTACAGGAAAAGGGCAGTTGGTTGTTGAGGATGAGTGGCGGAAGACGGGGGAGACATGAGTGGGCGTAACCTGAGTGGACGTAACGCGAGTGGACGTAAGAAGAGAAGCGCGCCGCTGGCCAAGATTTCCGAGGAGATGCAAGTTTGGTCGGGATTGCTGGTGGAAGAGGTGGCGGGTTGGCCTGAGGTCACGACGAAGCCGATGTTTGGCTTAACGGCGCTGTACCGTGGGCAGGCGATTTTTGCGGCACTGCCGAAGACGCGGGCGCTGGGATCGCCGAATGCCGTGGCGTTCAAGATTGGTGAGGCATCTGGGCGGTTGATGGGGAAGTTGAAGAGAGAACCAAGGATTCAGGAGACGATGATGGCGGCAGCGAAATGGTTTGTGTTTGAGATGGAGAGTGACGGGGATTTGCGCGGAGTGTTGGAGTGGTTGGGAGTGGCGTACGAGGGCACGGGTGTTTCGGGGAAGAAACGGTGAGGCCTGTTCTGGGATGGTTCGCGGCACCCCATCCTCAATTTTCTCAAAGTGCGCGAAAAATTAAGGGTGGGGCGCCCGGCAACATTTACGCTCACATCAAAAGAAAAGCGCCGGAAGACTTCCGGCGCAAGTACTCAGCATCACCAGTATTGAAGGATGCGTTTCTCAATAGCTCATCGAGGCGTTCTTGGCAGGAACGTCCTTCGACGTCATGTCGAACGTTAGCAGGAAGCCGTTCGTGCCCTTGAACTCGAAAGCGTTCGGGCCTTCGCGATAGGTCTCAAGCTCATTCGGCATCATGACGAAGCCGTCATTACGCGGCGTTCCCCAATATTTGACGTTCTTCAGTACCGCGGGTTCATCCGTCATGCCCTGAAAACGTTTTAACTTGATCTCGGCAGTCTTACCCCCATTAAGCGTCGCATGCGCCTGGTCCTTGTCGAAGGTCCAGGTGTCGATGCTGCCTTCGGCGGTCTCAAACGATTTCCACTTTACCGGAAAGACGTGCCCCAGGATTTCACCGAGGGCTTGGCGTTGTTCCGGCGTTGTGGCTTTATCGAATGTCACCAAAGCCCGCTCCATCTGACCTTGGGAGAAATCGCCGCCCAGGTCGCCGGTGATCCAGAACTTGCTGCCAGCGAGACTAATCGTGCCGTAGTGACCGTCGTTGACTTTGTAGGCGTTATTGAACTTGCAGTAGTGTTCCGTCTTCCCGCTCTCATGGTGAGCCGCGGGATGCGAGTTGAAATAGCACATGCAGAAGTGTGGACAGCTGCATGCCTCGATTGCAGTCGCGTTGATCGCCCAGTCCGCCGGCGGAGAAGAATGACCAGCGCTGACGCTGAGCAGGGCGATAGCGATAATCAAAGCCATTCGGTGCATAGGAATACCCCCTCAGCGCGAGAGCATAAGCCAAAATGCAGCCGCTGTACAAGAGATTAATAATCGGGGCGTTGGGAGCTGTAATCCGCAGGAGAAGACCACGCCGCATCGCCTGTTACCTTAGCAGTAACTGTTGTTAACAGGCGATTACGCCCAGAACCCTCATTCGCCAGACCGGTAAGGGTGGTATCGCGGTATCCCACTGTTGATGATAGTGAAGAGTGTGCGGAAAGTGACGAAGAGCCAGTAGAATCAGGCCGGAGGGATGCAGGGTGCCCTTAGCCGATCTGGACGATAGAGAACGCGAGGTAGTACGAGAGTGTCTGCGAGCCGCCGTGGAAGGCCCCTTCTTCCCGGAGTGGGAGTTCGGGACCATATTCGGCCTCCAGAGAGATGAGGTAAGACAGGTTTTGCTGTCCTGGCCCGAACTTGATGAAGCCGACGAGTCCGTTGTTCTGGCAATTAACAACTCGTTCAACAATCTCCTGGGTTATCCGATAGGGAACATGGAAGAGATATGGCCGAAGTACATCACGGTGAGCGGCGCGGTGCTTGCGAAGATTTTCGACAAATGGAAAGGACGACCGCCTCGGACTTCCTATAAGGTACGGGATTACTTTGACGACGCGATGTAGGGCCACCAGCCATGGTCGGGTCTCAACAGCTCTTGAACTACCCCACTCAAGCCCTTTCTTGGCTTGAGTGGGGCTGGTCCCGGGTACCTATTTTCCTGTGCAGGCCCGTCTTGCTGGACCGAGTACTGAGAGCCCGCTTGGCTCGTGCCTTACGTCGCACGGGATTCACGGTGACTTTCCTAGGATCAACCTTAAGATCAAGATCGAGCGCCCTCAGGACTGAATAAAGATTTCCGATCGTAGGATTGCCCGTCACGGTTGTCAGCTTGTAAAGGCTTTCCCGCGTCACTTTTGCCATTCGAGCGACCTTGGTCATTTGCTTCGCTTGCGCGACATCTCGAAGGGCTTCGAGAAACATCTCCAAGGAATCTTCTAGAGCGCTATTCAGGTAGCGCGCGGCCATGGCTGGGTCGGCAAGTTTCATAACGAGCCATGCCTGATGATCTTTCGTTCTCTTAGGCATTCGTATATTCCTCCCAAAGAGCCTTCGCGTTCTTGATATCTCTCGTTTGCGTTGCTTTGGATCCGCCCATCAAAAGGATTACTCCGTCTCCGTCGATGCCGTAGTACACCCGATATCCAGGACCGAAATCGATAACAAGCTCTGAAACTCCCCCACCGACGCCATGAGCATTGCCAAATAAACCTGCAGCAACGCGCTTCAATCGTATGTTGACGATGTCCCAAGCCTTTGGGTTCTTAGTCTCTATCCCATCCATCCAATCTTCGAAGGGGATTCTGCCGTCGGGCGCGACATAGTGTCGGATTTGTTTGGGTTTCGCTTCCACATTTGTGCGGGCCCGTGGAGTGTGAATTAGAGTTCACACTACTATAGCACCGTTTGACCTGTCGGCTCAAGAGCTTTAGTACATGGGTGCTTCTAGGCGCTGGTCTTGAAGTAGTGGGCCAAGGCTTGGCCGGTGTAAGATTTTTTGACTTTGGCGACTTGCTCGGGGGTGCCTTGCGCTACGACACGGCCGCCTTCCTCGCCGCCTTCGGGACCGAGATCGATGAGCCAATCTGCGTTGCGGATTATGTCGAGATTGTGCTCGATGATGATGACGGTGTTGCCGAGATCAGTGAGACGGTGAAGAACATCGAGCAGCTTGCTGACGTCCTCGAAGTGCAGTCCGGTGGTGGGCTCGTCAAGCAGGTAGATGGTTTTTCCGGTCTGGCGCTTGCTGAGTTCGCGGGCTAGCTTGATGCGCTGCGCTTCGCCGCCGGAGAGCGTCACGGCGGACTGTCCGAGGTGGATGTAGCCGAGCCCCACGTCGACCATGGTTTGCAGTTTTTGGCGCGCACCGGGGATATTTTCCAAAAGCTGGAGCGCATCGGAGATCGGTGTTTCGAGCAACTCGGCGATGGAGCAGCCTTTGTAGCGGACTGCAAGCGTCTCATGGTTGTAGCGCTTGCCGCCGCAGATTTCGCAGACGACGTAGACATCCGGCAGGAAATTCATTTCAATGCGGCGCTGGCCTTCGCCCTGGCAAGCCTCACACCGGCCTCCAGTGACGTTGAAGGAGAAGCGTCCGGGCTTGTAGCCGCGCTCACGGGATTCGGGGAGCATGGCGTAGATATCGCGGATTTGACTGAAGACGCCCGTGTACGTTGCCGGATTGGAACGAGGGGTACGGCCGATCGGCGACTGGTCGATGCGGATGATTTTGTCGACGTGTTCGGAACCAGAGAGAGACTTGTGATCTCCGGCGTCTTCGCGCGAGCGGTAAAGTTTCTTCGCCAGAGCGCGGTAGAGAATGTCGTTGACGAGTGTGGATTTGCCAGAGCCGGAGACGCCGGTGACCACCGTCATGACGCCGAGGGGAAAAGAAACGTCAAGGTTCTTCAGGTTATTTTCGCTCGCACCGAGAATGCCGATTGCCTTGCCATTGGTTTGCCGGCGCTGCGTGAGCATAGGGATCTGCTTGCGGCCGGACATATACGCGCCGGTGAGCGAAGAGGCGGAATCCGTAATCTGCTGCGGCGTGCCGCTGGCTACCAGCTCACCGCCGTGGCGTCCAGCGCCGGGGCCGAGGTCGATGACGTAGTCGGCGCGGCGGATGGTGTCTTCGTCATGTTCCACAACGAGTACGGTGTTGCCAAGCTTTTTGAGCGACTCAAGAGCGGCCAGAAGACGGTCGTTATCGCGGTGGTGCAGGCCGATGGAAGGCTCGTCGAGAACATAAAGCACGCCGCGAAGCTTGGACCCGATTTGAGTGGCGAGGCGGATGCGCTGCCCCTCGCCGCCGGAGAGCGTAGCGGCGGAGCGGTCCAACGATAGGTAATTCAGCCCCACCGCGTTCAGGAATTCGAGGCGCTCACGGATTTCATGCATCACACGGCCAGCGATGATTTCGTCGCGGCCCTTGAGGGTGATCTTCTTCGCGGTTTCCAGCGCGCGAGAAATGGGGAGTGCGGTGAAATCGGCGATGGACATCTTGTTCACTTTGACCGCCAGGCTTTCGGGGCGCAAGCGGCGTCCATTGCAGACCGGGCATGTCGTCGCCGACATGTGCTCCATGAGTGATTCGCGGTAGCGGTCGGAAGTGGATTCCTCGAGGCTGCGCTTGAGGTAGGCAAGGATCCCGCGAAAGCCTGTTCTTGCAGACTTTGGTGCAGGTTTGCCATCAGTGGCAGGTTGTTCGCCATACAGGAAAAGGTTTTGCGCTTTCACCGTAAGTTGATCGAAGGGCAGGCGGAGGTCGATGTTGTGCGCCTTGGCCGCGATGTCGATCATGTGAAGGAGATTTGCGGACGCTGATCCCGGTCCGAGGCCGCCGTCGAGTAGCGGCTTGGACCAGTCGTTGATGACCTTGTCCGGATCGAAATCAAATTTACTGCCCAGGCCGTGGCATTCGGGACAAGCGCCGTACATGCTATTGAAAGAGAATGAGCGTGGTTCCAATTGTGCAACGCTGATGCCGCAGTCGGGGCAGGCGAGTTTGGAGGAGTAGAGTTGCTCCTCGCCGCCGACGATGGCGACCTGCACCAAGCCGTCGGCTAGCTTCATGGCAAGCGCGACGCTGGTTTCGAGGCGGCCTTCGATGCCAGGTTTTACCAGCAGCCGGTCGACAACAATTTCGAGGGTGTGATTTTTGCGCTTATCGAGTTGCAGATCGTCTTCCAGGCTGACAATTTCACCGTCGACGCGGGCGCGGGTGAAGCCCTGCTGGACGAGCTTCTCCATTTCCTTCTTAAACTCGCCTTTACGGCCGCGGACGATGGGCGCGAGGATCATGACGCGATCTTCCGGTTTCAGGGCCAGCACGCGGTGCACAATCTGGTCGGCGGACTGCCGGGCAATCTCGTGTCCACAGTTGGGACAGTGCGGCTTGCCGATGGAAGCGTATAAAAGGCGAAGATAATCGTAGATTTCGGTGATGGTGCCGACCGTCGAGCGGGGGCTGCGGCTGGTGGTTTTCTGCTCGATGGAAATCGCTGGGCTGAGGCCGTCGATGCCGTCCACGTCGGGCCGTTCCATCTGGTCAAGGAATTGGCGGGCATAGGCGGAAAGGGTCTCGACGTAGCGGCGCTGGCCTTCGGCGTAGATGGTGTCGAAGGCGAGGGAGGACTTGCCCGAGCCGCTGAGGCCAGTAATCACCGTCAGCGTGTTACGGGGAATTTCAACGTCGATATTCTTGAGGTTGTGCTGGCGAGCGCCGCGCACGGTAATGGTGGTAATGGCCATCGAGCGAGCGAACAAGTCCTTCCGTAATGTGGACGGGTGCCCCAGTAAGGGCTGAGAGTGTGAATAGACAACTCTACTCAAGTATCCTATTTGCTAACAGCAAAGAGCGTCAACGCGAGTAGAGTTACTTCTCTGGCCGAGGCCACAGGCAAGGCTGGTGAGGCATTCATTCGATTGGGACGATACTCTTGAACGCTCTTTTAGCTTCGATTCTGCTGCTTCTCACGGTTCTGGTCAGCCTGTCGGTGGGAGTTCTCACCAGCTATGCCGCGCTGCACGCGGTTCTCTACGCCTTTAGCTCGCGCACCCGCGAGCCTCGCCCGGCGCTAATGGCGCGGGCGCACGCCGCCGGCGACTGAGCCACCAACCGCAGTAATTTCCATTGGTCTCGCGTTCGTTTATTGGTTTTCGGGCGGAATCTGCCCGGGGCGGGCCTGCTGTTGTTGCTGCTGCTGCTGGATGACTTGCTGCTGTTGCTGCCGCAGCTCCAGTAGCAACTGTTCCGGAGTCTTCACGCCTGGTGTTGGTTGCTGGACCTGCTGGTCGGCCTGAGTGGCATCGGTCTGATCGCCCTGGTCTGCATCGGCGTTGTCATCTTGTGCGTCGCCGTTGTCGGCGGACTCGTCGGCGGAGGCATTCTGCTGCTGCACCTGAAGCGCAGGCGAGATCTGCACGGGCTGCTGAAATTGTTGAGCCTGGTTTTGAAACTGATTTTGGGGAGGCGCATAGGCCTGTGTCGTACCCGCGGCCCGGGGTGTGAGTACCACGCGCGAGAGCGCGCTAGGATCGCCCGCCGGACTCAGCATTACGTAGTTGAAGTGCGAGCCGTTCAGCAAATCTGCGAGAACGTCGCGGGCTGGGCCGGGGCCGAGGCGTCCGACCACGCGCTCGCTGGTATCGCCGGAACCAATGTCAAAAGATGCGCCGGTGTGCTTTTCCACGGCACGGAGAACGTCGCTCAAGGTCGAGTTCTTGGCATCGATCAGGAGCTGACCGTTTTCGTAGCTCACCTCCGGCGGCACGGCGGCCTCACGGGCGGGAACCGAGGGCACCGCCGGAGCATTGTTCACGGAAGCCGGTTGCGATTCCTTCGGTAACGGCTGAGTATGCCGCTTGTGGTGCTGCGTGGCCCAAGCGTTTGAGGAGGACAATAGCAAGCCGCCTGCCGCTAACGCTGCGAATGTGTGCCGTCCAAGCAACATCGTCAACTCCACATCCGGTGGGCTATTCAGTCCGGATCGACACCTTTATTTTAACACCGCTTGCCAAAGCAGTAGACTGATTTGATCTGCGAGATTGATCTCTGGGTTTGATAGCCCACAGTGCCGGGACTAGACTGCTCTCTTCACGTTGAACGGCATCTTAACAATTATCTTGCAGACCATTATCTTGCGGACTATGTTCTTACGGACTATGTTGCGAGACGGACTGAAGCCGGGCCGGACCGGGCGGGCCCGGTTTTCTGGTAAGTTGTTCGCCTGCATAGTGTTGGCGGCGGCGGCGAGCGCTCAAGCCCAGACTTGCCAGACCGGCGAAGACTTGGATGCTCCCACACGAGCTGCGCTTGAGGCCACGGCCCATAAGTATTTTGCCCTAGCGGCGAAGGGCGATGTCGCTAGTTTGCGGCAGAGTTCCATACCCAGCGTGGCGGACGCTTTTTCAGGGATTGCCGCAGCCGTTCAGGATAACCAACCGTACTTTGCCCAGGAACAGCCCACTCTGCGCGCCGCTTTTCTGTTGACGGTGGATAGCAAGGCTCCGCTGGAGCGTGCCGAGTTCTTATGCGGTGTTTTCGGCAAGTCGGGGCAAACGCCGTCCAGCGCCGAGTTCGTGTTCAACAACCTGCCGCCAGGGCGATACGCGGTTGTCATCCTCGATCTGAAAAACAGCGATCTAAAGACCGATGCCACGCCCTATACTGTGTCGTTCGTCTTACAGCAGATCGGCGATGATTGGAAACTTGGAGGCTTCTATGCGAAACCGACGCAGTCCGCTGGCCACAATAGTGCTTGGTTTGCGGAGCGGGCGCGAGCATTTGCTGCGAAGGGCCAGACGCACAACGCGTGGTTTTACTTTCTTGAAGCTCGCGACTTGGCGACGGCAGTGCCGGTCATGAGCACTCGGGAAACCGACAGCCTCTACGACGAGTCTCAGAAAGCCACTCCTCCCGATTCGCCGGGGGGCACACTGGAGCTGTCTGGTAGTGGCAAGACATACAAGATCAAGACGCTATTTGCCTTCGGTTTTGCAGGCGAAGTGAACCTGGTTGTGAAGTACGACTATGCCGATGTTTCCGACACGACGAAGGCTTATGCCGACAATCAAGCGGTCGCGCGAGCGCTGGTGGCAAAGTGGCCGGAACTGCTCGATGGATTCGGGGCTATCGTCGCAAGGGCTACTGAGGCGTCGGGAAAAGATTTTGGGACGTTGATCGCGATGAAAGATTTGAAGTAGTCCGGCTATTCATCATCGAATCAGCGGTCCTCAGCTATTGACTTTCGCGGGCGAAGCGCTTGCACTACATGCCGCCGTTTTCTTTGTTAAAGCAGTTTTGATTGTTTTAAGCAGCAGGCTGGGGTTCTCGAGCAACGGACCTTTCTCCAGGAACGCAGCAGCTCCATCTTTGAGCAGGGTGTCCTCGTTTTTCTGAGACAAGCTGGAAAGAACGAGTACGGGAATGTGTGCCGTAAGAGCATTCTTTTTGAGCGCACGGAGCACCTCGGGTCCGCTCAATTTCGGTAAGAGCATATCCAACACGACCAGGTCAGGAAGACTGCTTGTAGTGAGCGACAGGGCCTCTTCGCCATCCCCCGCACAAATGACCTGGTAGCCCGCTTTAGTAAGAACGCGCTCCGTCGCAATCCGTAGAAATTTACTGTCTTCGACGAGCAGAATGGTTTCCATGGCGGCGGAAAGTTCCAGTTCCTGAAAGGTCTTGACCTCATCACCATCGGCACTTGCTTGGTTCAACTTGAGTGAGTCCAATTCGCCATTTGGGCAGGACCCAAGCCCTGGGAGCAAGCTTCGGCTGTGTGCCGAAAACTCTCATCGGAGTCTACTTAAGCTCGGCGGCCAATTCTTCAATTTTTCGCTCCGGTAGGAAATAGATGGCCGGAATGAGGAGAAAAATGAAGAACGACAAAGAGATGTGAACAAACGCCAGAGGAACTGACGAAGCATACAGCACGTTTGCCCACAGACTCTTGCGCAATGCGCGGCGGTTTTGTTCGTGGACACTGGCGTGGCCGCGATGATCGCGTGTAATGACAAGCCGCAGCAGAGTGAAACCCACAGCCGCGAATGTTAGCACCAGGCCGTAGGCGGCGACGGCAAGCGGTGCCCAGTGTGTCTGTCCCATGAACGCGGTGACGAACGGAATCAGCGACATCCAAAAGAGTAAGTTGTTATTCGCCCAAAGTAGGCTCGCGCTGGCGTGCTTCGCCAGATGCATCACGTGATGGTGATTCACCCACATAATCGCGATGATGAGAAAACTCAACCCGTAGCTCACCAGGGACGGAACAACGGCCTTCATCGCCGGGAGAGTCGCGCTCGACGGGATCTTCAATTCCAGCACCATGACGGTGAGAATAATGGCAATCACGCCATCGCTGAAGGCTTCAATTCGGTTGGTGCCCATGGTCTGCATAAACGGGGAGTGTCCGAGAGCCGAATCGTATTGTAACGATACTCTCAAGCCAAAGAAAAAACCCTGGGATCAACTGGGGAATGCCGTCCGAATGTAGTTCAGTCGCGCTCTTAGTCGAACATCACTGGGAGACTGGCCCGCCCAGCTCAGCGCGGAACTTTTTCTCTTGCTCCGGCTCGTGCAGCGCTACGGATTCAGCCATGAGATCTTTGCGAGCCGTCTGCAGCCACTTTACGGTGGGACTGGTCTGCTTCTTCACGATTTCATAGCCAGCCAGGCTCTCCTGCTGAGCCTCGTCAAAGCGATGCTCGCCGAGCAGTGTGGTTCCGAGCCGGATGCGCGCGATGCCAACCGTCAAATGATCGGCGGGAAGCGTCTGGGCATAAATCTGAAGCGCGTCGCGAAAGAGGCGTTCGGCACGGACGTACTCCTTGCGCGCAACGTAAACGCCGGCCAGGTTCGACTCAGCAATTCCGATGCGAGAGTGCTTGTCGCCGTAGATCGAGCGGTAAACGTCCAGCGCGCGCGTAAAGTAGGTTGCCGCATCGTCGAGCTTGCCCTGGCGCACGGCCACGTTGCCCAACTCATTGAGCGCGTACGCGACTTTATTAGGCACAGGCTCGTGGAGATGTTCCAGGATTCCCAGTGACTGTTGAAGCAAGACGGCTGCCTCGTCATAGCGTTGCTGGTAGGTCAGCGACTGGCCGAGAATGGTCATGGTGTCGGCCGTCTCGGGGTGGTTCCTGCCGTACCAAGACTGGACAATGTCCAATGCCTTGCGATTGTAGCGCTCGGCTTCAACATAGTTTCCCAACTGGAACTGAATGCTGCCGAGATTCAGGAGAGTGTCGGCCACCATGGGATGGCGCTCGCCGTAAAGTTGAGTCTGCATCGTCAGCACGCGGCGATTGAGAGCATCGCTAATGTCGTAGTGACCGGTGTAGAAATGCGAATTGGCCAGCTCGGAGAGACTGGCGGCGAGATCGGCTGTGGGCACACCGGGCGATGATTGCAAACGCACCGCTTCGTCAAGCACCTGGATTGCTCGGTCGTAGTTGCCGCGGCCCTCCAGCACCTTGCCCAGAGCGAAGGTAGCGTTGGCAACGGCGGGATGGTTGGATGGCAAATGGCGCTTGGTCATATCGAGGCCATCACGAGCCAGGCGTTCCCCTTCCTCGTATTTGGCTTCGTCGGAGCGCAGCAGAGCGAGCGCAACCAGGCTATCGGCAACGGCGCGATTATCTGCGCCGAAGAGCTGTTTGCGCTGATCGAGGGCCGAGAGAAGCAGGGAATCGGCGCGGTCGAACTTGCCGAGCTTCTGATAGATGCCAGAAAGAGTCTGGCGGAGTTCTGCCTGGACCTCGGGCTCTCCACTGAGCGACTGAGCTTCTTGCACACCACGATCGAGCAGAGTGAGCACGCGTAAATCGTCGGAGGGGCCAGCGGCTTCATCGCCACCCTGGAACAGATTTACCATGAAGCGTTGAATGCGCGCAGTCCTAGCAGCCTCTGCGAGCGCCGCATCACGGGCTTTTGCCAGCCGTAAGGTAAAGACGGTTACCATGCTAACGATTACAACCAGCATCAAGGCTGCCGAAGCGACCGCGCGCTTGTTGCGGCGGACAAATTTGCCGAGCTTGTATGTGAAGTTGTCCGGGCGAGCTTCGAGCGGCTCGGCGTTTAGGTAGTGATCAATATCCCGCATCAGCGCTTCCACCGAGCGGTAGCGGCGCTGCGGATCCTTATGCATGGCGGTGAGACAGAGCACATCGAGATCGGCCCACGCCGCCTTGCCGACCGACAGGCTATTCATTCCAGAGGGATCGCTTGTGCTGGGCCGTCCTGCAATCTGCCGAGCTGCCACCGACGGTTTTTCCGGATCGTGCTCCACGATGACCGTCTCGGCCTCCGCTGGTGTCAGATTCGACAGGTCGAAAGGCCGCTTCCCCGCCAATAATTCGTACAGAATCACGCCTAGGGAATAAACGTCTGTATGGATACCCACCCGCTCGCCGCGGATTTGCTCCGGCGCCGCATAGGCGGGCGTCATCAGCCGCAAACCTGTCAGTGTTTGGTCTATCTGGTTTGAACCAGCGACCTCTAGATTCTCGATCTGCTTCGCAATACCAAAGTCGAGCAGGCGAACAGTTCCGTCCGATTTGACGAAGATGTTCGAAGGTTTCAGATCGCGATGGATGACGGCGTGGCTATGGGCATACTGCACCGCTTCGCAAACCGACCGCAGCAATTGCAGGCGCTCGTCGATGGAACATGTCTGCCGCGAGCAGTATTCCGTAAGCGGAACACCCTCTACATACTCCATGACAAACCACGGGGTCCCATCGGCGAGGGTGTCGGCGTCGTAGAGCCGCGCGATCGAGGGATGGTTGAGTTGCGCCAGCATCCTCTGTTCGCTGGTAAAGCGCTCGCGCCGCGCAGGGGAGAGCCAGGCATCGCGCAGAACCTTGATGGCGACCAAGCTGCCCAAGTCTTCACGCTCAGCGAGATACACCACGCCCATCCCGCCTTCGCCTAGTACTCGCTGGAGACGGTAGTGCCCGATTTCCTTCGGCAACGACGGCGCTTCGCGCAGGATTTGATGCGCGACTTCGCCGACATCGCGGCCCAATAACGAAGAGTCCCGGGCGTCTTCCCGGAGCAGACCCAGCACCTCTGCGATGAGTCCGTCATCGGAGCCGCATGCGGCGTTCAAAAAGGCACGCTGCTCGGACTCTGGAAGGTCCGCCGCATCATGAAAGAGCGCCTGGATTTTTTCCCAATGGGTGCTATCCATCATCAGATCCCAGGAAAGCAATAAAGAAAAAGAAAAGGGTTTCCGCGGTTCTTATCAGGCGCCCTTACAGTCACGCGCCCTTGCGCAACTCGTGTGCCAACCATGCCTTGGCCGCGCGCCAATCGCGGAGAATCGTAGCCTCCGACGTCTCCAGCAACTGCGCGGTTTCGCTGACATCGAGACCGCCAAAGAACCTGCTCTCGACCATCTGCGCTTGCCGCGGATTGATGCGGGCCAGTTCTTCCAATGCATTGTCCAATGCGAGAACTTCCTTCCCGCATTCCACCGTGGCTGCCAACGATTCATCGAAGGTAATGACGGCGACCTCTCCACCTCGTTTACCAGCGTTGCGGCGCCGCGCCGCCTCTACCAATACCTGGCGCATGGCCCGCGCCGCGATTCGTTTGAAGTGTAGGCGCGACGTCGAGGCGAAACCAGGAGAACTCGCTAGCTTGACCCAAGCCTCATTAACTAGGGCGGTAGGATTCAGCGTCTCTCCTTGGTCGCCGCGCTTCACGCTGGAGGCGAGGCGGCGCAGCTCCTCGTACGTCAAGCTAAATAGGTCGTTGAGAGAGCGCCGGTCGTCAGACGGCTCTTGGGATGTCTCGTTCGGATCGGCCCCCTCGGATCCGGGTGCCATTCGAGAATTTTTCTGCAGCATGACGGTTTTTCCCGCTCTTTGGCGCAATGCGTAGTGAGGCCGATTGATCAGGGCAATTACCCAGGCGGCGAACGGGGGAGGATGGGGGAAGCCCTGGACTGCTTCCGACGCCCGAAATGCTATCACTCTGGCCGCGCTCGCACAACTACTCGAGCGAAGCCCTGGAAACACGACCAGGCGGCGGGCATAACCGCTTGCCACCATGGGGACAAGCCAGTCTATGACAAGCAACTGAAAGCAAAGGCTTAGTTCCAAAAATTCAGGAGGAGAATATCATGTCCGATCGTATCGTGAAATCTTCGATTGCCGCTTTGGCAATTCTCGTAGGTTTGACCCAAGTCCCGGCCGGGAACGCTCAGGCAGCGCCGACCCCGGCAAAGCCAAGCACTACCAAGACTGCGCCGCCCGTCAAACCGGCTCCGGCGAAGGTGACCCCCGCTCCTGCCGTCAAGCCAACGCCGACGCGGGCGATACCCGCTCCGGTAGCTCCCACTACCAGCCTTCCTCCCAACGTTCCGCGCGCCGTTCCGTCCACCGTGCAGACGGTTCCAAACGGCAGACCAGTCATAAGTAGTGTCGCTGGAGGTGGTAGGGGAGCAGTCAAAAGCTCAGCCGTATCCACAGTCGGTGCGGCGACCGTAGCGGTACCAGGGCGTCCACCGATTCCAAGCGCCACGCAAGTGCAAAGAAGTTCCATTCCTGCATCTGCGGGTCGGGCTCCAATTCCGGTCCCGGGGTCAAGTGGCCTCGTGCCTGCGGCCTCAAGGAGCTATATAACCTCCCCGTCGTCGGGCCGGTCACCGATTCCGTCCATCTCTGGTTCTGGCTCCGGCTCAGGTGCTGGCGGCGGCACCAGCCAAGCCGTTGCCTCCCAAGGTGGCGCACTGGGTACAGTGCAGTGGGGCCAGGGAATGCTGACCGTCTATGGTTGTGGAAGGCAGGGAGCGCAAGTGGTGTGCGACACAGACTTCAACAACCAGAATCAGAACCAAACGCACGTGGAAATCAACTGGTGGCGGGATGCCTACTTGGTGGACCAGTTCGGAGACCGGCACAATCGCGGGTCCGCCTACTTCGTCAACGGAGAGGGCCTGCCGCGTGAGTCCATCGAAATCCCATATGGGCAGAGCGCGCGTTACATCTTTGTATTCAACGATGTTTCACCGAACGTTGCCCAGGTTAGCCTGCATTCGCCTTACGGACCACTGGATATTGAAAACATCGGTCTGGACACGGCGGCTGTGGCAAACGGAAATCAGGCCGCGGATGCATCAGGGCAGGCCAATGCCGATCCGAATTCGGTGGCTGGTACCGCACAGTCACTGAAGAACACAGGGAAACAGAGGGCTGCCGATGCGCAGAAGAAGGCGGTCGGTACTGGCCAAGACGCGGTGCAGAAACTGCTGGATAAGGTCCCGCACTAGCAAATCGAAATCCAGTCTTGGGGCGAGGGTGGAACTCGGGCCACCCTCGCCGCGGTTTTATTTCTGCTTGCGACACCATTCGAGAATTCTCCGGCGCCCGTGACAGTTTTTCATGGTGTTTGACGCAATGCGTAGTGAGGCCGACCACCGTAACGCGGGACGGACGCCGAAAGCACACTGGATCAGGAGGAACTATGAATTCGTCAGCTCAAATAAACAACATCAGACCGGTAATCTTCGCACTAGCGTGTGCGACACTCGCCTTTGCGACTCTTGCCCAGGCGCAAATTTATACCCCGCTTTATAGCTATGGCACCCAAACCGGTGACCCGACAAATCCCGTCGCCAATGGGCTCATGGCCCAGGGCCGCGACGGCAACCTCTACACTACGACTTCTCTGGGTGGCGCCAACCGCGGCGGAGCAGCCTTCAATATGACCACTTCCGGCTCCTTAACTAAGCTATTCGATTTCACCAACCAAGGCCCACTCGGAGGCCTGACTCTCGGATTCGACGGCAATTTCTACGGAACCACTTCCGGCGGAGGAACCTCCAATGCCGGTACGGTCTTCAAACTGACGCCCGCCGGACAGCTCACCACCCTGTGGAACTTCACCAGCTTCAACGATGGCGCTAATCCTCCATGGGCTCCATTGCAAGGGCAAGACGGCAACCTCTACGGCGCAACTCCTGACAACCGTAACGGGGACTATGGCCTCATCTACAAGATAACTTCGAAGGGCGTGTTCACTGTGCGGGGAGACTTTGCTGCGACAAATGGCAACAGTCCGAATCTGCCGGTGCAGGGCATGGATGGCAACTTCTACGGAACGACCCGATTCGGCGGAATCAACGGCGCCGGTTGCACCACGATCGGCTGCGGCGTTGTTTATAAGATGGCTTC
>Ga0210384_10001747_pt1 | contig 28310 bp, 46 predicted proteins | sample IncBWH2MmetaG_FD_160574 | JGI IMG/M metagenome (GOLD analysis project Ga0210384, IMG submission 160574) | Forest soil microbial communities from Barre Woods Harvard Forest LTER site, Petersham, Massachusetts, United States - Inc-BW-H-2-M | ecosystem: Environmental > Terrestrial > Soil >...
GCGCTGGGCCGCTGGCACGTATCCCACCGGGATGCCGTCGCCGCGGTAGCAGATGAGGTCCTGGACGTAGGCGGCTTCCTCGGGCGGCATCGCCCGGCCCTTCCACTCGTCCAGCATCGCCGAGTACACCGTGCCGTAGGGCCGGGACTTGTTCAGCTTCTTGGTCTTGCCGTCGTCGCAGAACTCATCCGGTGCCGCGCCATTCTTCGGTTTCAGCGCCATCGTCCCCTCCTTCAGCCAATGGATTGATCGAACGCCGAGTTGATCGTCACGATACCCGACGGCTGCAGCAGTGCAAAGTACCACCCCGCCGGCAGGAGCACGGTGATCGTGTTCTTCGTGGTCTGCGTCACGCCGAGCGCAATCGCGAGCGTCCCGGTGAGCGAGTTCTCGTAGCTACCGATCAGCGTCCCGGTGCCACTCGCGACCCCGCTGGTCGCTCCGATGTATAGGTCCGCCTGGTTCGTTGTGCCAGTGGTCAGTGACAGCGAGGCGACCGAGGACAGGTTGACCGTGACGAGCGACGCCTTCGTGCTGGTCGTCGCCTGGTACGCGGTCGAGTAGCTCAGAGTGCGCGCGGTTGGCGTGCCCGGCGCGTTGACCGAGAGTGTGCCGGAGTTGAACGCGAGCCCGGCGCCGACCGAACACTGCACCGGCACAGCGCTCGCACCGGAGTTGTTGCAGAGGAAGGTCGAGTCCGCGATCGCGGGCGAGAGGACGGTCGAGATGTTCGCGTCGAGGGTGGCGAGCGATACGAATCCCTGGCCGATGGTCTGCTGGGAGACGTAGATGCCCTGGACGGTCTGCGCGATGGCAGGCTGGAGCAGCAGACCGAGCAGGGCGAGTGCGGCGAGGGTAGAGCGGAGGAGGTGCTTCATAAAATTTAGTCCCATAGGAAGTTGCCGCCTCCTACAGTGCCGGTCGTGATGTACACCAGCGCTCCACGGTAGCGTACTCCTACGCCGGCCGGACCGGGGGTGAGAATCTGCCCGGGCGCGGTGGCGGTGCCATTCATCAAGGGGTTCGTGACGGTCGACGTGCCAGTGCCGGTGATCACAGTCACCACGTCGTATACCGTGATGCCCATCGCGGCGGTCCCGGTGGAGGTTGCCGTGTAGCCGTAGAACACCCCCGGAGTCGCCGGCGCTGCCTGGCCAGGCGCAGGACCGGCCGGCGGCCCGGGGTTGATGGTGGCCGTCCCGACGGCCGTGCCGTTCGGGGTGTAGTTGCAGTTACCCTGGTAGAGCGGGGGCGGCACGGCTCACAGCCGGTCGAGCATGTTGTTGCGTTCGACGAAGCCGCCCACGTCGTCGTAGAAGGCGTCGTTGTGCTCGCGGGTGTACTGGTCGTCCGTCTGCAGCAGCTTCTTCTTGTCGAAGCCCTTGCGCAGCGCCGTCGGGTTGATGTCCTGGGTGCGGTCCCCGGCCGCGAGCGCCGTGGGGAAGCCGCCGCCGACGTTGAGGCCCATGCGGCGGATGTCCGTCATCTCCTGGTCTTCGATGTCCATGCCTGGCGGGAGGCCCGTGAACATCACCGCGTTGTTCATGTAGCGGGAGTTGACGTCCCCGCCCGCGCGGCCTTCGCGCCCGGGCGTGCCCTTCTTCGCACGCGCCTCGGCGTCGGTCACCCACCCTTGCCGGTCTTCCTCGTTCTTCGAGTCGTAGTCCGGATAGGTGACCTGGAACTTCTCTTGGACGATGTTCGTCATCGTCGCTTACTGCCCGCGTGGGTTCCTCGGGTTCAGGCCCTTGGTGCCCATGTAGTTCGTCTCGCGCGGCCGACCGACGTCGGTCTTGCGGGACATCTGCGAGCCGCGCTCACGCGGCGCCCAGCCGTCGCCCGGGTAGGACATCCCGCGGTCGAACACGACGAGCTGCTCTTCGCGGATGTCGCAGTTCTCCTGGTCTTCGATGTCCATGCCTGGCGGGAGCGAGAAGGTCATCGCGTTCACGCCGAACTCGAGCGCCTTCTTCGTGATGTAGCCGGAGTTGCGCACGCCGACGAGCTCGTTCCCGGCAAGCTCTGCGGAGTCGGGCAGGACTTCCAGGTCCGCGAGCGCCTGGTTCTTCATCTCGTGACGCTTCTGCGCGCGCGCGTTCGCCGACTTGATGACGTCCACGTGCGTCGGGGCTTCCCCGCCGTACACCTCGGTCGCCAGTTGTTCGGGCGTGATCTGCGGGGTCTCGTACATGCCCCGCTTCGCCTGGTTCAGTTTCGCCATCGAGTTCTCCTACACCGTGAGTCCGGCTCCGGTGTTGATCTGATAGTCCACAGAGCAGGCGGTGACCGCCGTCGCATCCGTGCCCGACACACAATACACGAGCGAGCCTTGCGGGATCGGGATGCCGCCGTAGCCTTGGGTGCCGGTCGTGGTGTTGAGCGCGTACTGGTTGTAGACGTTCAACTGTCCGGCCGTGCCCGCGCCTCCCGCCAGGAACGGACCGTAAGTCGCAGTCGAGAGCGCCGCGGTCGAGGTGGCGGAGGTGTTCTGGATCACGATCACGCTGATCTGCTGCACGCTCGCCGTGCCGTTGTAGGTGCTCGTGGACAGCACCTGCTGCAGGAGGTTCAGCGAGTAGAGGACCGCGTTCGCGAACGCGACCCACTTCGCCGTGACTCCACCGGAACCGGCAGCCACCGATCCCAAGGCCAGGCTCTGGCGGACCTGGTAACTCGGGTCGGAGAAGGTGGGACGGACGGCTAGTGCCATGAGGCGTTCCCCTTTACAGCGGGACCTGCGCGCCGAAGGCCGGCGTGAAGTGCACGACCGGGATCACGGTCGCGGTCGCGTCCGTGCCGTTCACGAAGTACAGCACGTCCCCCACTTGCATCGGTAGGCCGCCGAGGCCCGCATTCGCGCCACCGGGGGGTGCCACGCTGAAGGTCGCCGAGCCCCACACCTGGGTCGTGTTCGTGCCGCCCAGGGTGTTGAGCGAGTACGGGCCCTGCACGCCGCCCGCCACACCACCGCCGATGCCGCCCACGTTCACATTCGCGCCCGTGGTACCGGTGCCGCCGACTACGAACCCGAGCGCGACCGCCCCGATCGTGGTCGTGGCGAGCGCGACCGTCGCGGTCGAGGTGTTAGTGATGTAGATCGCGTAGAGGGACGTCGCTGGGGTGGTAGACGTGCCGTTCACCGTGTAGGTCGAGGTGCCGGCGGCGAGTGTGCAGAAGGTGACCCCCCACACGGTGAGCGCGCAGTGCGCGTAGAACTTGCCGGTCAGCGCGCCCGAGCCCGCCGCGTTCGCCGCGAGGATCGCCGACTGGCGCGCGATGTAGGACGGGTTGTCGTAGGCAAAGCTGCCGTAGACCTTGTTGGTGTTGCCTTGATTCTGCGTAGCCATATCGGTGAACCTCTGCCCGCCTCCCGGGCGCTAACATCTGACCGCGGGGGGAAGGCCTAAGCCGCGGAGTCCCACTTCACGATGCGCACGTTGATCGCCAACGTGTGCACGATGCCGAAGCCGCCCAGGTAAAACCAGGCGATACCCTTGGACCGTCCGTAGTCGGACGGGATCTTGCCGCGCATCTCCTCGGGCACCGCGATCGCCTCGGCGACCGTGTCGTTGCCGAAGAAGAAGATCCAGTCGGACTGCCCGTTCGTCCACGGCGTGGTCGTGATGCCGTCCGTGCCGGTGCCCTTCGGGATGTTCGTCTGCTCGATGTAGCGGGTGTTCTCGTACCGGCCGACCTCGGCGTTCATGATCAGGTTCATGCCGGTGTCGGAGTACTGGTGGATGCCCTCCAGCGCGTTCTTGAAGGTGCGCAGGGTCGTCGGCCAGGCGATCGCGTAGTAATCGTCCGCGATGTAGGCCGGAATGTTGCGCTCCTTCATCGCATCGGTGATCGCCTTCGCGTGCGCGTTGGAGTAGGCGATCGAGTTGGTGCCCGTCACGGTGCCGTTCGTGTACAGCGTGACCGCGGTGGGCGAGGTGCCGCCGACCGGGATGACGCGCAGGAGCGTCTGGTTGAACTGGCCCCAGCCCAGGCGGTCCAGGAACTTCACCGTGTCGTTCTTCAGGACCTTCTTGATCACGTCCTCGACGGGGAACTTCGACAGGTTGTCGAGCTTGCCGGAGTACGGGATCGAGTTCGCGCCCTCGGTCACGGTGAGGGTGCCCTGGGTGATGGTGAAGTTCGTCTCCGGGACCGTGTTGGTCTCGGTCAGGACTCCGCCGGGCGTTGCGACGTCCGAGAAGACGTCCCAGGTGAAGGTGTCGCCCTTCTTCTTGCCCTGCTGGGAGATGTCGTGCACGTCCGCGAACTGGCGGAATTTCACCAGCGGTTGCACCGTGGCGCGCAGGACGTTGGAAAGCTGTCGGCTGTAGAAGAACCCGCCGAGGGTGTTGATCGACCAAACTTGACCGGCCATGCGGTGACTCCCCGTGAGTCACCGATGGCGGTCAATGACTCACTTGCGAACGGGCCCGTGTACGACTGCGCGAGGTTGGTGACGCGCGCGAGCGATCGCTTGTATGTCGCTCTGCACATCCCCGGCCTCGTCTTCGTCCACCTTCTCCTGCCGGCGTTCGCCTGCTGGGGTCGGTCGACGAAGCGCTTCCGCTTTGCGGCGCGCCTTCTCCGAGGGTCCGCCAGCACCGGCGGTGAGCCCGTAAGTGTCCTTCAGCTCCCGGCGAATCTGATCCCCTACACGCTTCAGCCGCGTCTTGGGCGGCATCGTCGGGTTCTGTGCGGCTAAGGCCGCGTCCAGTTCCCCTGCGTAGGACTTCATCGCCTGGTGCTTCAGTTCTCCTGCGTACTCGCCCTCGAACCAACTCACCGCTTCACGGAACGTCACACGCGAATCAAACCGCTCGTCCAGAGCCCGCAGCACGTCGGGAGTCACCGCCGATGGCGCCGCGGCTTCGTCAAGCTCTGCTAGCTCGTCGATCGCCTGCTCGTCCCCCATCGCAACGCGCCTCAGCAGCTCTTTGCGACGGGTAAGACGTTCCTTCCTCGTCCGGTCCGCCTCTGCCGCCTCCTCCGCGGAAGGTGCAGACCGTGTTGCCCTTTTAACCGTGTCTGTGGCGGTTTGCAAGTACTCGTCGGCACTTTCGACCTTCTGCGCGGTCGCGCGGATCTCGGCGAGCGTGCGCCACTGCGCCTTGCCGTTGACGAGCAGGCGGTACTGCTTGACGCCGTCCACGATCCGGACGTCGTCAGCGCCGGCCTCCCTGGCGGCATCGTCAGCTTCCTCCTCGCGCTGGTCGTTGCGAGGCCTATCCCCTTGCTCCTCTTCGGTTTCTTCCGCCTCCTCGCCCTCCCCGGTCGCGGCGCGCGCCATCGCGCGTGCGTTCACCTGCTCCTCGGTGAGCTCGTGGTCCTCCCACATCTCGTCGGTGAGTTCCTCGTCGTCCCTGTGGTCGCCAGCGGTCTCGGCCGAGTCGGCGATGCCTTCGAGTCGCGCCAGGCGGTCGGCGTTGCGCGCCTGGTTCGCCTGGACCGCACGCTCAGCGGCCGCGCGGCGCTGCTCTTCGTCCGTCGGGACGGGTTCATCGGGTGGCATCGTGTTCCTCCTCTAGGATTTGCAGATCCGCACAGCCTTGATCGTACGCCTCTTCCAACCATTCACAGAACTTCGAGGCGCGCCAGATTTCCCCCTGCAGCGCGACGCGCTCGGCCACGGTGAGCTTGTGCGCGTTCTCGACCAACTTCACCGTCGCCGCGTCTGACTCGCGCTGCGCGCGCGCCTTCATGTACTGGCCGATGTCGGACTTCCAGAAGTCCTCGATCAGTTCCTTCAAAACCACCGAGCGCACGCGCGGGTCGTTCGGATCAAGTCCCAGCGGCATAGGATCACGCCGCCGGCTGCGCGCCGGCTTGTGGCTGCTGTTGCGCCTTCATCGCCATCTGCTCGGCGCTCGCGCGCTGCGCGTCTTCCTGCATGTCCTGCGCCATCAAGTGCTCGGCGTAGAGGTGCAGGCTTTGGTGCTTGTCTTCCTTGTCGGCGAGGACGAGCTTGACCAGGGCGCCGAGGCGCGCGGTGTGCAGCTTCACCACGTTCGACTGACTCTTGTCGCGCGCCGACATCTGCAACTGCTGCAGCTTCGCCATGAGCGCCTTGTTCGTCTGCGCGAGCTTGGCGAGCTCGGGGTTCTGCTTGAGCGTGAACCGCTCGCCGTCCTGGTAGCCGGTGAGCGCCATCAGTTCCTTCCACACCTCCTCAAGGTTCACCCCGGGCGGCTGGGACTTCGCGATCTGTGCGAACGCCATGCACGCCTGGATGAACCGCCGGCCCTTCTGGACCGGATCGGTCGCGCCCATGCCCATGTTGACCGCGACGGTGAGTTCGGCGTCCAGCAGCTCGTCGGTGATCGCATCGATCCCGTACTTCTGATAGGCCTGCGCCTTCTGGCCCGCGATCGCGAGGATCGTCTTGTCGGTTTCGTAGTACTGCTCGAGCAGCACCAACATCTCGACCAGCGGCCGCACGCCGGTCTCCGAGAAGGTGAGGATCGAGTACTCGGTGAGCATGTTGGCGCCGGACTGCATCCGCGCCACGGACTCCGCCGGCTGGCGGGCGTTACGCTGCGCGGCCATCCCTTCGGGGTTGAAGTTGCCGGCCAGGTCATCGAAGGCCTGGGAGTTGCGGTCTTCCTCAAGGTACGCGCCGGAGGGGATGTCCTGGCGTTCCATCTCGCGCACGTCCGCCGCGATGTCATCGGCGAGCACGACGCGCCCCGGCACGTTACGCACGAGCGCGGGGATGTCCACGTTCTTGCCGCGCTTGGCGAAGAACCCCGGGTTGATCGCGAACTTCACCGCATCGAGGCGGGAGTTGCGCAGCTCGTTCGCCTCATCGGCGAGCGGTTTCACGAGGGTCGGGATCGAGGCGGGCATCACCTTGTGCGTCTCGAGCAGCCACAGCCCCATGATGTACGGGCGCTTGCCGTGGAACTCGGTCTCTTCCAACGGCGCGGGGTCGGTGAGACGGTGCTCGGAGCGCAGCGTGTACCACTCGTAGTCGCACCCGGCCCAGCGGTGGATGTGCCGGTGCACCCACACGATGTCGTAGTCGGACACGGTGCGGGCTTGGGTGTCCGGGTCCATGCGCGGCTGGTGACGCGAGGCGCGCGTCGAGTCATCCGCGCTGTCTGAGACCGCCGCCGCGGCGTCGATCGTCTTCCACCGGCGCCCCTTCGGGTCCTCGCGCTCCATGCACTCCTTGACGTCGCACCAGTACATCGGGATCAACTGGATCAGGTACGGGGACGTGTTGAGTGGATCCATCCAATCGGCCGACGGATCGAAGCGCATGTTCTCCAGCGGCACGAGCGGGCAGGCCGGCTGGTCCTTGACCACCTTGAGGCCGCGCGACTCGCGCTCGCGGCGCGTGACGTACTTCCAATGCGGATTCCAGATGCAGGCGCCCATCGTCTGCGCGTCCTGGCACCCGCCTAGGAGCGTCTGGAACCAGCGGATCGACTTCGTCAGTCGGTACTGCAGAAGCGCCTGATTAAGTTCCGCTGAGATTCTCTGTCGGAGGTCGCCCTGGTTGAGTCCCTGGATCGAAGTGCGGTCCATGTTCGAGAAAAATGCAGCAGCCGCTGCAGCCTCGTTTTTGCGAATGACCGAGCGGACCTTCGGGACATAGAGGTTGCTCCGCTTCTTGAACGACTCGGAGTTGTAGCGCGAGTCGGCCGGGTGCATGTTGTTGAAGGCGCGCAAGCTATCGTCCCACTGCTTGCGGTAGTTCTGGTCGAGGTAGGTGGTCGAGAACTCGAACGCATCCTTCGCGCGGCCGTCCCAGTCCGGCTCGTCTTCGTCCTCCTGGTCCGGCTCCTCGACCTCGGCGTCCCGCTCCCCATCGGAGCGCGTGGTGTTCCCGCCATCGTTCCAGTTGATGCCGGGCGGCGGCTCGTGGTCCTCGCCCATCGTCCACTGCTCGAGCTTGCGGCCGTGCTCTTCCGGATCCGGTTGCCCGGGCGCGCTGGTGTCGTCGTCTTCGTGTCCCTGGCGGCCGTCATCGAAGCGCCGCCGCCCGCCGGACTCCAGCGGGTTGCGCATCGTCGGTGGCTGCGGGCGGGAGGGCGTCGACTTAGGCACGGGAGCGCTTTCGGGACTGGCGGGCGATCGCCTTCAGCTTACGCCGTCGCGCGACCCGTAGCGCGAATGCGCGCGTCTCCATCCACATCGACTCGGCGCCGTCCTTGTAAGGAGCGTGACCGCGGGCGGGTTGTCGTCGACCTTCAGCCATTCATTCCTCGGCCGGCCAGCCCCCGGGAGGCTGCCAGGCACCCGGCTGGGCCGGTGGTGGTTTCGGAGCCTCCCCTGCCTCCCCCTTGAACTCTGCGATCGCTTTGTCGACGAGCGCGAGGACCTGCATCGCGCGCTTGCCGCCCCCAGTGTTCGCAGCCGCTGAAACATACGTGCGCGCGGCCACGAGCGCAAGGCGGGCGGAGCTCACGACCACTCTCTGTCCGGCTTGGCCGGGATCCAGATGCTGTCGCCGTCCTTGTCGTTCACACGCTCCGCGACAATCAGGTGCGTCGTGCGGATCACGAGCTTGCGCCCGTAGTCGACCACGTCGAGGTCCGTGGGTTGCAGGCCCCACAAGGCGGCGATCTCGGTGCGCAGGCGCCAGGAGCGCTCGGCGAAGTGCTCGGCGGTTTTCATAGTTCTTGGATCCGGCGGTTGTACTCCGTCCAGTTGACCCGCATCGCCGCGGCGGCCGAGCGCTCGATGCCACTGGCCACCTGGTGGCCGTACCAGTACGGCGCATCCAGATCGTCCCCAGGCTCGTCGCAGGAGCCGGCGTAGTGGATGTCGAAGGTGTCGACCTCCTTGTCGGTCACCCCGTCGTCGCGGCAGATCGCCCACTCGACGAGCTCGTGCAGCGCGACCAGGAAGTTGAACTTCCAGTGGCCCATCTCCGAGACCCGGATGAGCATCTCGTCTTTCGTCGTGTCGTACTGCCAGTCGCCCACCGTGTCGTAGCGCTGCTCGGCGTGCTTCACGGTCTCGATCACTATGCGCATAACCCCTGGCCCTCCTCCGGTCAGGTAAATCCCGCGGTCTTCCCCCGTTTCCAGTCCGGACACTTCGCCGGGTTCGCGAGGTCGTACTTGCCGCGCGGCATCGAGAACGCCTCGAGCATCTCTCCCGCAAAGCGCACGGCCGACTCGATGGTCTTCTTGCGCGACTGCTGGCGGTGCGGCGGCAGCACGGCGCCGAACCCGCTCTTGCCGGTCTTCATCGTCACCGCGTTCGCGATGTCGATGTGCCGGATGATCAGCGCCCCGCCCTGGAACCCGACGATCCACGGGTGCCCGGGGTAGTGCTTGTCGAGCGCCTGCGCGACCTCGAGGCCGGCGACCTCGTCGTCCTTCTCGTCCGGCTGGATGCCGCCGCCCTGGCCCTGCACGACGAGGAGCGTGTCCCCGGAGGTGCGGTGGAACTTCGGGTCGTTCGCGACGCTCACTGGTACACGTCCCACTTGAAGGTGCTGTCGTCCTTTACTCCGCAGGACCGGCGCAGCTCGGCGAGCTTCAGGAGATTGTCGAACGCCTTGTTGTGCTCGTAGACCTTCGCGAGCTGCCGTCCCCACAACGCGCCGGACAGGCCGGAGAACAACACGCGAGTGCGCTTCGCGTACTCGGCGTCGGTCTCATCGGCGAACCGGATCGGCTGACTCACGGGGTCGGCGGGCCGGCGGGCGGCCGGTAGATCCCGGTGGTGAGCATGTCGGTCGAGTCAAAGCCGCGGCCGTTCGAGAACTCGTAGATGCGATGGTCGGGCGCGCGAAACTCCGTCCCCCAGGCGCGGATCGCCATCTCCTTCCAGGTGATCTGCCGGAAGGTGACTTGCTTCCCGAGCTTCGGGTTCAGGACTGGGAGCGGCATCAGACTTCCCCTTCGATCTCCATCAGCATCCGCGTGTTCGACTCACGCTCGCGCAGCGTGCGCAATTCTGCCACCACCGCGAGTACTTGGTCAGCCTTTTCACGATCAGGGAGGGCCCGGCACCAGCGCACCAGGCCCTCCAGCTGCTGCTCGGTCAGGTCAAGTCGCGGCACTCTCGTCCGGAACGTCCGCGGCCTTCGGGTCGGAGGTCGTGCTCGACACCGGCACCCACACCGACGGCGCCACCCCGTGGCCGTCGTCGTGGCGCTGGTGGAGCACCCCGTCGAGGAAGTGCAGGAAGAGCGTCTTCACGTAACCGATGGGCGCCTCGACGGCGGTCACGAACTTCGCGAGCGGGGCGAGCGGCTCGGGCGCTGGTGCTTGTTCGGTCATCGGAGGGTCCCTCGGTTTGGTGTGGCCGGAGTCGGAGTAGAAGTCTATCGCACCGTTGGTGACGTTGAAATGGCTGCAACACCCGAACATGACGCGGATGCTGCGGCTGTGGCCTGGCACGTCAACGAACGAGAGCGTGTCGATCGAGGTGCCGGTCGGCGTCCAGGCCGCGCCGTTGGTCTGATACCGGCCGAGGAACGGCGCCCATATCCGGTGATGGTGCGGGGTACGAACGCACCCCGGACAGTCGAACTCGATGCTCGTCGCCTCGCCGAAGTCCTCGGTCGACCCCCAGTTCGGCGGGCCGCGGCGCAGCTCCGGGTGCAGCGTCGAGAGGCGCATCAGACCACGTCCGGCTCAAGGATCTGGCTGTCGATGAACTGTGGCGGCTGCGGCTCCATGTCGTAGATGCGGCTCACGGCGTCGATCAGGTCCTTGCGGTCGATGAAGGGGTACATGCTGATCTGCAGCTTGAACCTCACCCAGAGGTCGTAGAGCTTCCCCTCGTGGTCCTGCTGCTCGATTTTACTCGCAATGCGATGTTCGTAACCAGCAGCGAGCATCCGGGCTTGGTAGGCGGTAAAAGTTTCATCATCCGTGGGGTAAGGACCAAAAAAGGCATGGCTTCGGACGTCGGGGAGGAGACGCTGAATGCGGTCATCTTTGCTGCCGGGCCCGTCATGCGGCCACTCTAGCATCACGATCTCGAATTGACAGTCGGTCTCGGTCTTCTGGCGTTCGAGGAAGTAGTCCATGTCCGCCTGGGCCCCGTACACCTCGTAGCCGACCTTGATGCCCTGGACGCCCGGCGCGCGCCGCCACTTCACCCATAGGTCGCGCATGTTCTGCCAGCGCTCCATGAGGTCCATCTGGTGATCGAACCCATCGAGCAGGTACTTCCTCGACTGCTCGTCGATCCCGAGCACCGCCATCGCCGTGTTCGCGCTGTCCTTCTTTTTCGACCTGGCGGGGTCCACCATGATGTAGACCATCAAGGCATCGGGCCGCACCTCCCACTCCTTCAGGTCCTCCACGTTGAACATCCGGATCGTGCCGGCGAGGGGGTTCAGGAGCTGCTGGCAGGCGAGCACGCCTTCTGACTGGGTCTGGACCTTCTGGAGCCACCGCTCCTGCGAGAGAAACACCGGGTACCCGGTCTTCGTGCCGTCGTGGGTCGCCGGGTGCACGCGCTCCTTCCACCCCCGGCCTTTCATGTCGGCGTAGGTGTCGGCGAAGTGGTAGCGGGTGCCCGCGGCCCAGCGCCGGCCGCCTTCCATCCCGAGGTCCTCGGAGAGCGCGACCGCCTCGTTCGTCTTCGTGATCTGCTCAGGCGTTGACACCGACTGCGGTACCACGACGTCGTCGTATATGCGAAGGCGGAAGTGCTTAGCGATGGGCTGGCCTTCTACCAGGCCGTGCGCCTCGATCGTCGCCTCCTTGGGGTTCGACTTGCGCTTTACGATCAGCCCGCCGTCGACCGACCACTGCACGGCATCCCGCAGGGGGTTCTCGTAGAGGATGTCCGGGAAGGCCGCCTTCAGGACCTCGTTCGCCTCAAGCTCCCGCTTGATCTGCGACAGGAAGCCCTTCGAGATCGGGGCCTTGTGGCTGAAGATCCCGATCGTCGTCTCCGGGTCGTTGATGACCTCCTGGATGGAGCCCGCGAAGGTAATGATCGTGGACTTGTAGTGGTCGCGGGCCCAAAGGTCCAAGTGGTTGTCCGGGTCCAGTTCCACCTCGCGGCAGCGCTTGAAGAGCCACGGATCCACAGCGTCAGTGCGGCGCAGGACCTCGGTGAGGAGGTAGAAGCGGTCAGCCCGCGCCAGGCTCCTCACTGCCCGCAGATTCTGCATCCCCCGGTCCATCGCTCGCCAGTGCGCGTGGGCTTGCGGATACGGCAGCCCCAAGAGCCACCGCCTTGCGCTCTTCCTCGCGTCGCCAGAACTGGGTGAGGGTGTCCTCGCGGGCATCACTGACGACGATACCTTTCCCGGCCGGGGTGTAAATCTGCACCGGATCGGTCGCCGGTGCCCACTTTAGCTGCGTGGCGGTCCACCAGCGGATCATCCCAGGGTCCCCGGCGAGTGCCCGGTCGTACGCGGTCTTCGCCACGTTGAAGCCGGCGGTGGCGCGCCCTTCGGCTATCTCCTTGCGGTACTTGGAGCGCAGCGTCTTCTCGGAGCGGATGCCGATCTGTGCGCATATCAGGTCCTGCGGGAGGCCGACGGCCGAGGAGTCCTTGACTCGCTTGCGCGTCTCATCGGTCGGTACGTGCTTTGCGGTCATTTGCCGGGAGTGGGGGTAAGTCGTTGTGCCGCAACATCCTCGAAGGTCTCCCCCGTGTCGAGCTTCGCCTTCTCCTGGGTGAAGGTCTGCCAGCGTTTCACCGCTACGTCCACGAACCGCGGCTCCATCTCCATCGAGTAGCAGGAGCGCTCGCGCTTCGTGGCCGCGACCAGGGTGGAGCCGGAGCCTGCGAAGAGGTCCACCACCAGGTCGCCCACGTCGCTTGAGTTCTCGATCAGGAACCCGAGGAGGTCCACGGGCTTCGCTGCGTTGTGCTGGCGCTCCTTACCCGTCACGCGGTTCGTGCGGAAGAGGTTCGCCTTGTGGACCGGGCGCTGGCCGCGCTTGTTTCCGCTCGTCATGGCCTTCTGTTTGGGCAAAAGAGCGAAAAAGGCGACGAACTCGTGGGTGTTCGCGTAACTGTTACCGAGTCCTGCGCTGCCCTTGTCCCACACGATGCAGTTCTTCGGGGAGAGGCGCGCGGACTTCAGGCCGTGCCACAGCGTCGCGTAGCTGCGCCAGTCGCAGTGCACGTAGGCGTGCCCGAACTCCTGGAGGTTGTCGGCGATCACCTGGCCGAGCTTCTCGAAGAAGGGGCGGACCATCTTGTCGTCCGCAATGTCCGCGGCAATACCGGTGGAGGAGCCGTAGATCGCGTACGGCGGGTCGGTGAGCACCATCGAGGCCTTGGAGGTGCCCATCAGGCGCTTAAGGTCCGCGTGGTCAAAGCTGTCCCCGCACAGGAGGCGATGCCTGCCCATGTGCCACAGGTCCCCCGCCTTGCTGATCGCGTGCTCGGGGGCTTCTGGAACCTCGTCCGGGTCGCTGTGACCATCCCGCTCGGTCGGGGACCAGGTCATGAGGTCTTCGAGTTCATCGGCGCCGAAGCCGGTGAGGACGAGCGGGACCTCACCGGTGTCGAGGTCCTGCAACTCAAGGGACAGAAGCTTAAGGTCCCACCCGGAGTTGAGCGCGAGCTTGTTGTCCGCCAAGCGGTAGGCCTTGGCCTGAGCGGGTGAGAGCTTCGCCAGGAGGATGGTCGGCACCTCCTTGAGTTCGAGGAGCTCGGCCGCGAGCACGCGCCCGTGCCCTGCGATGATCTCGTTGTTCTCTGCGATCAGGACCGGATTGGTGAACCCGAACGCCTTGATCGAGGCGACGATCTGCGCGACCTGCTCGTCTGAGTGCGTGCGGGCGTTCCTCGCATAGGGTACGAGGTCCGCGATCGGTCGATAGACGACCGCCAGTTTCGTGGGTTTCGACAAGGGTCCTCCTCCCTTGGGTGGTAGCGGGGGCGGGAATTGAACCCGCTTCTACAGCTTATGAGGCTGTCGTGAGACCGATCCACCACCCCGCACCAATCACGTTCGCGTCTGATTCTTCCGACCTTTCTCGTAGACCCGGCCGCGCAGCGAGCGGTCGCCCGGTGTCACCGGATGCACGACCGGGTGCTTCGCGTTGCGCATCCGCTTCGTCTCGGTGTGGTCGTTGTCGGCCAGGCGCTGCGGCGGGATGGAGCTTTGCTGCGCGCCCTTGTCCTCCAGGGCGTCGTAGTCGAGGTCCCGATCCATCACCGGGCAGTACTTCTGGAGCTCGCGCATCACTCGTCTCCTCGATACCCGCTGTAGCCGTGGTAGGCCGTGCGCGGGTTGTAGCCGGCGGTGATGGGCGCCGTCACGCCGCGGGTGTACATCGCCAGGCGGTGCGGAAGGTCCTTGTTGTGGCGGTGCAGGATCGTGGCGTCGAGGTCGTAGTCGCCGCTGATCTTCGGTAGACCGCGCCACTCGCGCGGGGCGCACTGGTGCGAGCCGTGTCCGCCCAGGTTCGCAACATCGCAGGAGGCCATGTGCTCTACCCGGCCCTTCTTCTCCCGCGACTCGCTACGTGCTCGCATCGATCGGACTTTATGCGGCCTTCTTGCCGAAGTCAAAATACAGCTGCCCCGAGGACTCCATCAACTTGCGCGCCTGGCGGACCTCCGGGCTCGCGTCCCCGTGACGCTGTGCGATCTCATCGAACCAGCCGAACTGGTGATCATGCTTTCGCATCTCAAGCTTCGGCCTGCCGAGCACATCGAACAACGGATCCCCGGTTTCCTCATCGGTCACACGCACCAGGTGCGTGAGCTCGTGATCGATCAGGGCTGCGCGCTGGCGCGGGGTCGCTGCAACCCAGGCAGCGCGGTCGACCACGACCGAGGCGTCAGCCATGCCAAGGGCCCGCTCGCGCAGCGGAGTGATGCGCGCGACGGCGAGCGCGAGGTAGCCTTGGTGGGTGAGGATCTGATCGGCGCCTTCAGTGTCGAAGACGAAGAGCGTCGAGATGCTCACCTGGTGCAGGTCCTCGTTGTGATTCTCCACCAACATCTCGCCCAGCACGGTGTCAACGTCCGGCGCCTTGGAATAGCTCTTGCTCACTTGGGTTTCCTCCAGCGATCTGAGTGCGTGCACGTTGAGAAGTGGGAGACGTGCCTCCCGTGTTCGTAGTCGGTGTCGCCAGCCTCGACCGTATCGGCGTTCACCGGCATCATCTTACCGCTCGCGGTGCGCAGGAACACGATGTCCTCACCGCAGCTGCGGCAGGCGACCGGGTCGGTCTCTTCGCGGCTCACGAGGCCTCCGCTGGCTTGGACATCACTTCGCGCAGAGCCTTCTCCTTCGCGTGCTGCATGCATAGCTCCCGGCCGCGGTAGTCCACGCGCGCGCGGCCGCTACAGCGAATGCCGCCGAACTCGTCCTCGCGCCGGCGCGACAGCATCTGGCCGGACTCCCCGTACAGGTAGCGCACGTCCTTAGAGGCCACGGGCGATCTCCGAGGTCGAGAACCCGGGCAGGCGCGCGATGTGCACGATCGGTGCGAACCAGGTCTTGCGCGCATCGTCCTTCCACCCAGGGGTCCTGGCCGCGTAGTGCGTCTGCTGCGGGGAGTGATCGCCGCCCTTGAACACGACGTCCGGGCGTATCTCCATGATCAGCTTCTCCTCGCGGCCCTCGAATGGGACGACGGCTTCCGCGAAGCTGCGCACGTGCATCATGCGCTCGTAGAGGGCATCGATCGGGCGGTCTGCACCCTTCACCCGTTTGCAGTAGGCGTCGGTGTTGACGGCCACGATGAGGTAGTCGCAGCACATCCGGCAGTGCGTGAGGAAGTGGCGGTGCCCCTCGTGGAAGAGGTCAAAGCACCCGTTCGCGAATCCGATCTTCATCCGTCCACCAGGTTGAAGAGCGGCGGGTAGTGCTGCGGTGGTTCGGCCGGCGATGGGGTGTTCTCGCTGTCCCACGCCCACGCTGCATCGAAGAGCGCGTCGAGCGAGCACACAGACGTCCCGACCTCACCGACTACGATCCCGGCCGCGAGGTTCGCCAGACGCGCTGCCGTCTCAAAGGTCCCGCCGGCCGCGAGCGTCGCCGCCACCGTTGCAACCACCGTGTCCCCGGCACCCGTGACGTCGAACACGTGCCGCGCCTGGGCCGGGATGTCAATCGACTCCGCAGTGTCCAGGACGGGGGAGACCTTGATGAACTGGTCGAGGCGCAGGCCGCGCGCGCCGCGCTTGAGGATCATCGCCCGCACCCCTCCTGGGTAGCGCTTGCACACCTGGATCCACTCCGCCTCGTTCGGGCAGATCACGTCCGCGTACGCGTACTTGGCCCAGTGCGGGCCCTTGGGATCCACCACTACCGGGGCCCTGGTGTTGCCGATCACCGCCTTGCACAGATCGTGCGACAGCCACCCCTTCGCGTAGTCCGAGAGCACCACGACGTCCGGCGGGCGAAGGCGCAAGTGGGTCGCGATGTCCTCGACATCCCTGGCTGTCGGCAGGAGGTGCCGGTCGTGGTCCACGCGGAATAGCTGGTGATGGCCGACCATGTAGCGCAGCTTCATGGTCCACGGACGCTCCGGGAAGCACGTCGTGACCTGCAGCCCGAGCGCCTCGAGGTTCGCCGCGACGTTGTCGGCACCGCCGCGGCGCACATCCGTGTGCTCGCCGACGAACACCGGGACGGGCGCCTCCTGGCTGACACGCTCGACGCGCCCGAAGCGGTAGATGTCGTCCATCGGGTCACCGATCACGAGCGCGCGCTTGCCGGCCCAAGCGCTCACCGCGTCGCTGATCCTCACGCGGCCTCCGCTTGAGGGCGGTACACCGCTGCTATGTGGCGCGCCAGAGCGAGAGGGATTTTCGCCATCATCGCCGAGGCAGCTTTGCGCTTGACGCTGCCGCTGCCGTGAGCGGCAGGACCAAGGTCAAACCATGCTCGCCCGCTGGCGTGAAACTTCCGACCGTCGGGGTTCTGCCCGTGTCCGCTTGTCGTGTTGTGCGCGACATTGAACCAGCTGCCGCCCTGGTTCTTGATCGCTCTAGTGGTCGGCATGAGCGCCGGCACATCGCCCCACAGGTGGAAGCTGCCGAAGTTCCACCGCGAACGCCCCACCCAGGGCTGCGCGCCTCGGCCAACAGTCCCTCGGTCCAGCCGCCCAGGCCACAGTACAGGTCAATGGCGAGCGGCTGTTTCGATGTCACCGTCGCAACTCCTGGAGGATCTGCGCGTTGGAACTCTCCACCGCGGCCAGCCGCTCCTCGAGGCGCACGAGGTCCGCGCGCAGGGTCTCGAAGCTGTGCGTCGCGCGCTCGTGTGAGTCCGCGACCTGCTCCATCGGGATGTCGGCCAGGCGCAGCGCCTCGGTGTTCGAGGCGATCGAGTGGCGGATCGCTTCCAGGTCTTCCCGTACTCCGGAGAACTCCTGGCGCACGAGGATCTGCAGAGCCTTACGCACGTCCGGGGTCGCCGCGAGTTCCTTCGTCGGCACCGCCGGCTGCGGGCCGTGCGCGGCGAGCTGCGCGACGCGCTTGCGCTCGTGGTCCTCTGCCGTTTCCCCAAGTGTCCCGACGACGGCGGCTAGCTCTGTTTCCACTTCGGATCCTCCCCTTGCGGCAGTTGCAATTCTAACCCCTCGCACAGGAGGTGGATCACGAGCGCGTGCGCTTCCTGAATGCGTGCCGTAGATCGTGACGGCACAGAAATATCCACATCGGGACCGCTATCGAATCCACGTGCACCCGATAGTCCCAAAGTGGCGAGCCCTTGGTGTTTGGCCTTGCGAATCGCTTCGTTGACATTCGCGCTCTTCCCCGAGGTTGAGATCCCAACTAACACGTCCCCGGGCTCGCCCAGCGCCTCCACCTGGCGCGCGAACACGTAGTCGTAGCCGTAGTCGTTCGCACAGGCAGTGAGCGCGCTGACATCCGTGAGTGCGAGGGCGGCAAGTGCACGCCGGTCGGTCGAGAAGCGCACTGAGAGTTCGGCGGCGAAGTGACTAGCGTCCGCGCAGCTTCCGCCGTTGCCGCAGAACAGCACCTTGTGACCCCCCGCGACCGCGGCGAATAACATCTGGACCGCCGGCTCGAAGGTGAGCCCGAGCACCGCTTCGAGGCCGTCGATGGTTTGCTTGTGCTCATTGAGCGCTCTACCCCACAGCATGGCGGATCCAGTGCACCACGTTCCACAAGACGAACGAGAACCCGATGATCGCCAGCCACCCGATCGTGAAGATCAGGAACCAAAACAACGCAAGCGACCACCCGTGCAGCCGCTCGAAGTCTTCCTCGGTCATCGCACGTCTCCTTTGCGCAGGATCGTCAGGCGCAGGCGCGGGTAGCGCGCCTCGAGGAGTTTTTGCTTCACCCGGAACACGGCGGTCTCGAAGCCCTTGCAGTCCTCGACCGTCACACTGGCGCCTTTCGCCGGGATCGTCCACACCACGAGGAAGTCGGCCACGTAGCGCACCCCGCCCCCTAGGTCAAAGCTCGGCTGGCGGATGAACCAGTTCACCACCCCGGCCTTCTCCATCGACACGAGCTCCTGGTACCTGGCTGCCTCGAGCTTGGAGGCGAAGCGCAGGCCGTCGATCGTCTGTGCCTTCGCGCCGTACTTGGTTCCACGTGGAACACGGGCGTCCGACTTCGGCCCGCGGTACCTCCTCCATCCGCTCACGGTCTGCCTCCTTCTCGTCAAAATCTCTTGCAGTTGTAGTCTTAAATCTTAAGAACGGGCACTTATGCACAGGGAAAAGGCTAGTTACCCCAACGGTGTGCACATGTTGCGCACAACTTATCCACAGAATTATACACAAGCACAATAACGACAACTTGCACGGGTGCGACCGTTTTCCGCTAGACTCTGTCTCAAGTCGGGCAAACCCCTTTGCGTCACTGCCCGCATTCCCCCGGTTCGTGTCAGGCCACCGAGCCGGGGGATCCTCCCTCCAAACTGTGATACGTCACCTTGCGGGTAATCCCCAGGATCAGGAGCACCGCCTCGCTCGGGTTCTTCTGTGAGCCGCTTCTCAGCCTGGAAAGATACCCAGCATCAAGACCGGTGGCGCGCGCGGCAGCCCTTACTCCCCCGTGGGTCTTCACCAGCGCCCGCACGGCGCGTTGCAGCCTCGTCATGTGATGCAGTCTACACCCCCGTTGACTCGTTGCGCAATGCTGTTGACCAAGGGCGCAACATCAGGCACTGTGAGGCTCAACGGTACCGATGACGTTCATCGGATGAGGAGACCGACCATGCCCAAAAGCCACCAGTCTGACGTCATCGCGCGGATCGCGCTCGACGCTGACTTCTCCACCTCCCGCGGCATCATCCACGCCCTGAACCTCGCCTTTGAGGCTGGTGCCGCCACGGTCGCTATCGCCCACGATGTTCTGCGGTCTCGTGACGAGCGCGCGGGCGGTGGGGATGACCATGAGGCTTCTTAACGCCCTTCTCGGGTGGCTGGCGGTGCGCCTGCACCGCCGCTGGATGCGCCGCCGCCAATCTCTGCCGGCCCCCGAGGGTGCCACCCGTAGAAACGGTACACAGGCCGTCCCTTGAAGTGGGTCGACCGGACCCACCTCGGGGACTGTCGGGCCCTCATGCGACAGATGATCGCGGACGGGGTGCGCGTGCAGTGCGTCGTGACCTCCCCGCCCTACTGGGGCCTGCGCGACTACGGGGTGGTCGGACAACTGGGCCTGGAGCGCTCGTGGGTGCGTCACGTGGCAAGGATGCGCGCGACCTTCCGCCTGGTGCGCGAACTCCTCGCCGATGACGGGGTGTTGTGGCTGAACTATGGCGACTCGTACTACTCGCCCAGGGCGAACGGCGGGGTAGGCGGGTCCTCGACGATCAACGGCCAGCGCACGCAAGAGGAGTTCCGCCGCGCCTCGCGTGCGATGAAGTCCAGGATTCGCCCCCCGGACGTGGACGGTCCGAACCGGCGTGGCGGGCAGGCCGCGCTCAAGGCTAAGGACATGGTGGGGATGCCCTGGCGGGTGGCGTTTGCGCTCCAGGCTGACGGGTGGTACCTGCGCTCGGATGTGATTTGGCACAAACCGAACCCGATGCCAGAGTCCGTGAGCGACAGGCCGACCAAGTCCCACGAGTACGTCTTCCTCCTTTCCCGCTCCGAGCGCTACCACTACGACGCCAAAGCGATCGCAGAGCCCGCGAGCGAGAACACCCACAGCCGCGGCCACGGCGTGAACCCGAAGGCGGCCTCCGGCTGGGCAGACGGGCCCGGGGTGTCTCACAGCACAAAGGATCACGCCAGGGTCAAGGCTGGCCTCAAGGACTCGACCAAGTTCGGCCGCGGGGCGGGGTGGCGCCGCAAACAGGACGCCCAGCAGCAGATCAGCGGCGGGGATCGGATGAGCGGGTTCAACACCAGGTGGAAGAACAAGCAAAACCCGTCCTTCAGCGCCGCGGTGTCAAAGATCGTCGCCACCCGCAACGTGCGCACGGTGTGGACGCTACCAACGGAGCCCTTCAGCGGGGCTCACTTCGCCACATTCCCCCGTGCCCTGGTCGAGCGGTGCATCCTCTCAGGCAGCCGTCCGGGGGATGTGATCTTCGACCCCTTCATGGGGTCCGGCACCGTCGCTTTCGTGGCCGAATCCCTGGGGCGGCGCTTCCTCGGGTGTGAACTGAGTCCCGAATATCTAGCCCTTCACGAAGCACGCCGGACAACGCTAGGCTTGCCGCTGTAGACTACACACGCAACAGGAGGACCAACATGCTACGCATCACCAAGGCCTCGGACGTCATCGAGGTCAAGACCATCACCGCGTGCATCTACGCGGTCCCGGGCATCGGCAAGACGACGCTCGGGTTCACGGCCGAGAAGCCCCTGCTACTCGACTTCGATAAGGGCGCCTACCGCGCCAGGAACCGCACAGACACGATCGTCGTCGAGGGGTGGTCCGATGTGGAGGCCATCACCCGGGAGGACCTCGCGCCCTATGCGACGCTCGTGGTGGACACCGCCGGTCGGGCGCTGGATGCCCTCACCACGTACATCATCGCCCGGAACCCGAAGATGGGCCGCGGAGGCGCGCTCACGCTCCAGGGGTTCGGGGAGCTGAAGGCCGGCTTCATCGCCTGGCTGCGGCTCATGCGCTCCTTCGGCCTCGATGTGATCCTGATCGCCCACTCCGACGAGCAGCGCCAGGGGGACGAGGTGATCGAGCGCCTGGACATGCAGGGCGGCTCGAAGAACGAGGTCTACAAGGCGGCCGACGTCATGGGCCGACTGTATCTTCAGGGAGGAAAGAGGTTCCTGAACTTCAGTCCCACCGATACCGCCTTCGGTAAGAACCCGGCGCAGCTGCCGCCGATCCCGGTGCCGGACACCCCGAAGTCCCCGCGCTTCCTCGCGGATGTCGTGGCGACCATCAAGGCCTCGCTCAACACCCTCTCCGAGGAGCAGACCAAGGTCGCCTCCATGCTCGCCGACTGGAAGGCGCGCATCGAGGAGTGCGCGACGAAGGAGGACTTCGACAAGCTCCTGCCGTTGATCCAGAAGGCGGACGCCGCGGTGCTCGACAACGTGAAGCGCTTGATGAAGCACGCGGCGAAGTCGCACGGGCTCGGGTTCGATGTCGCCACCGGCGGCTTCGAGAAACTCGACAAGGCGGCCGCGTGAGGGACGTCATCGAGAACGTGCTGTCGACGGTCGGGTGGCTGGTGCTTATCGCTGTCTGCCTGATCGCGGTCTTCGGCTGCGCGAGCCTGCCGAAGGAGACCCTCTACGAGGAGGGCGCCTACCAGGTCCTCGCCGCGGTCGACGCCGCGGAGACCCTGGACCTCGTCCAGCACCCCGGTCATTGGCACTGGTACGAGACGAACCCGGTCCTCGGCAAGCACCCGAGCGATGGGCGCGTCGTCACCTACTTCGCAGTGTCGGGTGTTGCCCACGCGGGCGTAACATGCCTCCTTGCGCAGTCAGGCGCGCCGCCCTGGGTGACGCGCGCGTTCGAACTCGTGAGCATCGGCATCGAGACCCGGGCACTCGCGAACAACGCCGAGCGCGGGGTGTCGGTCTCGTTCACGGTAAGGAGGTAGGACGATGATTCGCTTGTCTGTTTCCGACCTGGAGACCTTCCGCTACTGGTCACAGCGCGATGATTCGAGCCTTGAGGAGCTAATCGCTGAGCTGTCCGGACTCGCCGAGCCCTCGCATCAGATGCTGGCGTCCCGCGCCTTCCACAAGGCGCTCGAGGAACTCGCCGTCTCCGACGTGCATGTGCTCGAGCAGGACGGGTACCGCTTCGACTTTCAGATCGAGGGCGAACTCTTCGTGCCGGCGATCCGGGAGCTGAAGGCGGAGAAGTTGTGGAACACACCCTCCGGCCCCGTGACGCTCGTCGGCAAGGTCGACGCGCTATCCGGACTCACGGTGCGCGACTACAAGCTGTCCGAGCGCTTCGAGGCGGAGCGGTACACCGACAGCTACCAGTGGCGCGCGTACCTCGCGATGTTCAACTGCCGGCGCTTCATCTACGACGTCTTCCAGTGCCGCTACGACACGCGCGATCCCACCCGCGTCGTGATCTTCGACCTGCACCACTTCCCGCTCGATCGGTACCCGGACATGCTCGTGGACCTCGACGGGGTGATCGACGAGCTCGCCGAGATTGTGCTCAAGCACGTCCCGCAGAAGGTGGCCGCGTGAGTAAGCCCCTGAGCCTGCAGCGCTTGATGGAGCTGCGCAGCGTGCTCCTCGATGGGTTCGAGTTCGGTCCGCTCGACCGTACGGACCTGAACGAGGTCCTGTGCCAGGCGATCACCGACGCTGAGGATGCCGAGCGCATCGAACAGCAGGGGAGGGGGAAATGAGGAAGGCCATCGTGTGGGCGCTCGTGGCGCTGCTCTTGTGTCTCCTCGCGGCGATCAGCGTGCGCGCGCAGTCCCAGGCCTGGTCATTCACCATCACTTGGCCGCCGCAGGCCGGGACCATCGGGTTCGTGTGGCTGGATGCCCCGGCGACCGGGCAGCAGGCGATGGGGGACCTGGCGAGCGGGACGGCGACGGTCGGTGTGCCGATGGATGGCAACACGTACCACCTCCTGCTGTCCATCATGCCGGCGGGCGCCGCGGGCCCGAGCTTCGCGACGATCGCCTTCTATGCTGGCAAGGCGACCGTCAGCTACGATCCGAAGAACCCGGCCCCGCTGCCGCTGCAGATCACGTGATCGTGATCACCACGGTGCCGGGCACCGCCTTCGGGAAGGTCTTGCACACCTCGTTCGATGGCACGCTCGCCGTGCCGTTCGCGTCCACCGTCACGACGTAGAAATACACCGTCGAGTTCGAGGTGAGCCCTGTGTTGATGGCGATCGGCGACCCCGTCAGTCCCGCCGCCTTCTGTGTCTCCGCGCCGCTCGCTGTCCCCTGCCAGAGCTGATAGGTGAGCGGCGTCGCGACCGGCGTGCCGTCCGTGTTCAGCGTGGGGGCGGTGAAGGAAAGCGTCGCGGTCGGCGGCGCGCTCGCCGAAGCGACTACGCATGTCGGCGCAGCCTGGGCGAGGATCGGGAGGAGGAGGGCGGCGAAGAGGACGAAGAGGCGCTTCATGGTTACTTCCCCAGGGCTTTGGCTTTGGCGATCGCGTCCGACAGGGCCGCTTCCGCGCTCGTCTCATCCCCGGTGATCTGCGCCCACTCCTCGGCGGTGAGTGTGGTGCGCCCCTGCGACTGTGCGGCCTGGATGATCGGCGCGATCTTCGCGGCCGCGCCGAGGATGCCGACCAGCAGGTCGATCCCGTTAGCGATCAAGGGGAGTGCGGCAGCCATCAGTGCACCTTTTGCGCTTGCGCGTTCACGTAGCTTTGCAGGGCGAGGAGCGTGCTGGTCGCGAGCGCCAGCTCACTTTGCGCGCTCGTCGTGTTGCCAGCGCTGACATCTGCCTTCGCCGCGGCGAGGAACCCGTCCATCGTTCGCGCCGTGTCGAGCACGTGCTGGGCGTTCGTGCTCGAGAGCGTGCCCGCCTGCACCGCGGCGGTGGCGGCATTCACCACCGCAGTTTCCGACACCTGGGCGGCGGCTAGCTTCTCATCGAGCGATAGCGAGCCGTTGATGCCGAGCGCGGCGCAGGCGGTCAGCGCCGCCAGGATGAAGAGCGCGAACGCCGGGGCGTTGGCGCGGTTCATGGGGTCTTCGTCGGTTCGGGCAGCGCGATCGTGTGCAGCACGCCTAGGATGGCCGTGATGACGGCGCTCGCCGTGACGGAGGTGGAGTGCGGGAGGACGCCCTGCGCTTCGAGTCCCGCGATCGAGGCCGAGAGGCCGACCAGGAGCTTGTCGCCGTGGGCGAGGAACCATTGCCATGCGTTCATGCGGGATCTCCGGTTGTGGGCGGATCTGGCCGCCGGCAGTCTACGCCCGCCCGCGCTTGCGCGCGAGTAGCTGGTAAATCGCGTCCAGTCGGGTACGGTTCTCCTGGTGCATGGAGTCTTGCGCGACCCAGCGGTCCCTCAACTCCTTGCGTAAGGTCTCGACTTCAGTCTTGTCGACCTTCCCGTCCACCTGGTCGACGAGGCGCTTCCAGTTCCACACGATGAGACCTCCGAACACAGTCAACACGCCGCTCCAGACGGTGTGAAACAAGTGGATAAAGCTGTCGTCCCCGTTAGCCATTACCGGCCGCCAGGCGGTGCGCCCGCATCAGGCGCCGCATCCAGCCGAGTTCGAACTTCCCCTCCCTCACCTCTAGCCCGGCGTAGAACGCCGCGTGCCGGGCCGCGTACTCATCCACGATGCCAGGCGACGCGCCTGCCGCCGAGAGGGTGTGCGGGCCCATCACTCCGTCCACGGAGACCCCGTCGAGCGCCTCCTGCAGCATCTCGATCGCTCGCTTGGGACCTGAGTTGACCGCGCAATCCATCACGAGGAGCGCGAGCGGCGCCGGAAGCGCATCGCCGTGGATCGTGAACCACTCGTCGCGCCGGTAGAGCTCCGCCGCCTGCTCGCTCGTGAGCTCGTCAACGGTCGCCGGCAGGTTCATGTCCGTGTGCGACAATTGCGCGGCCGCCAGGTACTTCTGCGTGATGCCGAAGTTGGTGCGCCCGCCCGGATCCGCCGGGTCGTCCACGAGGCCGCCCTCTTCCTTGAGCACGAAGGCGATGATGTCGTCGCGTGTCATGCCATCACCCCTTCAGGCAGTAGAGCATCTCCCACCCGCCGAGGATGCCCTTGGTCCCGCCGTTGGTGAAGCCGTTCTGATTGAACTGGATGGGGAAGGCGGCCGAGGACTTCGCAAAGGTGACGAAGTTGCTGCCCGCGTTCGGTTGCGTCGTGCCGAGGATCCCGTTGACGGTGTTGTCGATGAGCGACGGGGTGAGGGTGGTCATCAGCGCCCCGTTCGTCGGCTGCAGGCTCGCCGGCAATCCGGACAGCGTCAAGTTGGTGCTGTTACTCGCGCCGGCGATAGTCGCATCGGCGAAGAGCACGATGATCCGACCGACGCGCTCGAACCCCACAGTGCCCGTGATCGTGCCGGTCACCCCTCCTAGGGTCCCGACAAACGTGCCCGAGTCCATCGAGGCGTCGACCAGCGCGGCGGCGGTCTGTGACCACTCCTGAAGCGTCTTGCCGGCCGCGCCGAGCTGGATGTTGCCGAGGGCGTTGAGGAGGCCGTTGAGAGTCGTCGCGCCGCCGACGGTCAGGGGACCGGTGTAGAGCCCGGTGTTGATCAGCACCCACTGGCCGCCGAAGAAGATCATCTCCGTCGGCTGGTTCGCCTGGATCTGCCCGGCCAGGAGCGCCGAGCCGTCGACGTTCACGATGTTGCGCACGCCCAGGCCGTTCACGTTGACCGTGGCGGCACCGGTGTTGGTGTTCGCGGGGATCCAGAAGATCGTGATGCCGTTGGCGTACGCGGTGAAGAAGGGCGCGGTGAAGTTGAGGATGTAGGCGTTGACCGCGCCCGTGTCCGTGCCGCCGAAGAGGGTGATCGGGGTGCCGCCTGCGACCGCGGTCAGGTCGTTCAGCAGCGGGATGTTGTCGATCGTCAGGCCCGCGATCACGTTGTTGTTCGCGTCCTGGATCACCATCTTGATCACGGTCCCGGCTGGCGCCCACACCGCCACGTTCTGGAAGCGCCCGTTGCTCCCGAGGATGATCGGGTTGGAGTTCAACACCGTGAGGGTCGAGTCGGTCCAGGTGTTCTGCGGGGTCGAGACCGAGCCTGCGACGTAGGTGTTGATCTTAAAGCCCGCGCCGACGATGCCCTGATCCGAGAGGATCTGCGTGATCAGGGTGATCGGCGACATCAAGCCGGCCATGCGTCACCCATAGGTAAACTCCTCCGCGAACCCGTGCGCCTGGAGCTTGGGCAGTTCCGCCTCGAGCTTCTCGCCGATGTCGTCGCGGTAGATCATGTTGGGAACGGAGAGGTCCTTCACTACCCGGTAGGCTCGCTCGCACGCCTGTTTAACAGACTTTCCGACCCCGGTCACCACCGCAATGTAGTCCCCGCAGGTCGCCCACATCGGCTCGTCCTTCACCTTGCCCTCGACCATCTGCGGGAGCGTTGCCATCTTCACCGACTGGGGCGCCACGAACCGGCGGTTCTTGTCGCTCACGCCGTAGATCGGGATGTCCAGTGTCTCCGCCTTCGTCTTCTCCGAGTACGGGTAGTCCGGCTGCGCGACCACCACCCCGGCCGCGATCGCCGTCGTCACCTTGAGCGTGTCCTTGCCCTTGCACGCATCGAGCATCCACTCGGCCGGGTCGCCCTGGTGCGTCGCCATCATGATGTTGTAGGCCGGCCAGCCGGGGCGGCACGTGAACTCCAACGGCCACGGCTTCCCCGCCTCATCGATGATGCAGTTCACGTCGATGTCGCCCAGGTGCCCGAGCTTGACCAGCGCGGCCTCAAGCGGGGCGAGCACCATCTCCCCGAGTGAGGAGTCGGTGGTGTACTTCTGCACCGTGCCGGCTTCCCCGCAGTTCGGGCCGCAGTTGCCGGAGAGCAGCTTCTTGTGCTCGAAGTTCTCGTTGTAGGGACCCACGAACCCGTCCGCGCCCATCCAGCGCGACACGCCGAGCTCCAGGCCTTCGATGCACGCCTGCAGCATCACCGGGCCCTTCGGGTTCATGCCGAGGCGCTGCCAGCGCTGCAGGCGCGCGACCATGTCGGCCGGAGTCTTGCCGACGTAGGACAAGGACTTGTCCTCCTCGTCTCCGAGGGTCTTGAACACGAAGCGCGCGTCGGTCTTGCGCTGGAACAGCTCCGCCTCCTTTAGACTCGCGAACTGGTGGTAATCCGGCACCGATATGTCGTGATCCTCGAAGAACTTCATCCCCTTCGCGCGCTTGATCTCAAGCTGGGCGGACTGCACGGACGGGGCGAACACGCACACGCCCTGGGACTTGGCGTAGTCGAGCTTCGGCAGGAACTCGTGGTTGCCGGTGCACCACACGAGGTCCGCCCACCGCAACGCCGACACCCAGTTGTCGATCCGCTGCAGGCCCGGGAACCCTTCCCCGACGCGCGAGCCCTTACCGGCGTAGTAGCGCACCTGGTGGCCGGCGCGGATGCAGCGCAGACAGAAGGCGAGTCCGCACCCAGCGTCCTCGTGCTCGATGACCAGGACCTTCACTGCTGGTCCTGGGTAGACTGCACCACGCTGCCCGCGCCATAGCGCTCCTTGAGCGTGCGCGTCAACCTACCAGCGCGCGCGCCGCGCGCCTCCGCGCGGTCCGCCCGTGCCCCCGTTGCGGCTGCGTCCTCGAGCGGGTTGCGGGCGAGTTCTTCTTCCCGCACGCCCTCGTGGATCTTCTCCCCGACCTTGCGCACCCCGCGTGCGACGAACGAGAGGCCGGTGGAGTGCGCGAAGGTCTCCATCAGCGCCGCGAGGCGCGTCGCGGTGTTCGGGCCGGCCACGCGGTCCGCCGGGGTGGTGCGCACGTCGTGGACCGTGTCGGCGAACTTTCGCAGCTTCGCCGCTGCCTTGTCCCCGAAGAGCACCTCGAGCTTGCCGGAGCGGTCGAGCTCGTGGAACCGATCGAGGAAGGAGGCGTTGAACTGCTCCGCGTCCGCCTCGTTCCTGATCGCGCGCTTGCCGGCCGCCTCCTCACGCAGCTTCTGCACGACGCCGGCCTGCAGATCCCGCCAGGCCTTCTCGCCGCGCGCGCGCGTCTTCTCCGTGCCGCCCTTGGTGAGGGTGGCCTTGATCTCCTCCAGCGACTCGCGCGAGGACTTCAGCACGTAGTCGGTCGTGCCCTCAAGCGCGATGCGCCGGTCGGTGAGCCCCGCCTTCTCGCGCGTGAGGTCGCGGATCGCGCGCTGCCGGCCGAACTCCTGGTTCCACTCCCGCCAGGACGCGCGCGCCTTCTTGTAGGCATCTCCGCCGGAGTTGTCGAGGAGCTGGTCGAGCACCCCCTTCGCCTGCCCCGCGTAATGGCCCTTCGTCCCGCCCTCTTGCGTGGCGGCGTTCAGCTCCTGGCGCACGCGCTCGAGGTTGT
>Ga0210384_10001748_pt1 | contig 28302 bp, 22 predicted proteins | sample IncBWH2MmetaG_FD_160574 | JGI IMG/M metagenome (GOLD analysis project Ga0210384, IMG submission 160574) | Forest soil microbial communities from Barre Woods Harvard Forest LTER site, Petersham, Massachusetts, United States - Inc-BW-H-2-M | ecosystem: Environmental > Terrestrial > Soil >...
TGTTTCCATTTACCCGAACAGTGCTAGTCTTTTTCATAGCCGGTCTCCCTTTCTTTGTGCCTTGAGCACGTCGAACATTGGGAGCGTATCGCATCCCGCCGGAGACCGGCCTTCTCATCCCATCTGAGAAACGGGATCGCGTCCCAGGTTATAGGCAATGAGGGTCAGCCACAGCCGCACCTCGTTCGACCGGAACCGTTGACAACTGATCCGCGTCATCTTCACTGCCTGCTTTCCTTCTTTGATCCATTGCTCCGCCGTGCCCCCGCTTATTGTAGAACCGCACGACCGCCCGGCTCGGCAGCTCCAGGTTGGTTACGATGAAGCCCACAAGGAGAAATAGCTCCCCGGCGTGAAACTCGACCTTCGCCACGACCCGACGCGCCGTCCTCCAACCAGCCTTTAGAGCGATTCTCGCTCGCTCCCACCGGGCTAATTCAACCCGGTCAGGCCAGCGCCCAAGGGGGAAAAGAGCAATTTAATTGCCTATTTTTGAACCTTATTTTCCACAAGAGGAAAAAAACCACGTTTGCGCGCTCAGCCAGGTTAGCATTGGCTATTGAAACTAAATAACTTACGGGGGTCTGGAACGGCTCTTTTGGCGGATATTGGAACAACATATGCTTCTGACGGGATGGACGTCCTTGAACAAACTCTTATGCCTACTCCCCAAAATTATGACCCAATCCACGCTTGAACAAAAAAATAACCCCGGCTCCCAGGTGGCTGTCGTTGCCTACCAATCACCGTGGATGGATGATGAACTGCGCATCTTTCGTAAGACAGTTCGTCGGTTCATCCAAGAACAATTTGTGCCCCACCAAGCCCGCTGGCGCGACCAGCACCACCCTGACCCCGAAGCTTGGATGGAGATGGGCAAGGTGGACATCTTGCTCCCCGACTTTCCTCAAGAATATGGCGGGGGAGGCGGCACATTTGCCCATGAAACCGTCGTAAACGAGGAACTCGCGTTCGCGGGAGTTCACTTTGGTTGCAGTATCCAAAGTATTGTCGGTCACTACATCCTTTCGTACGGCACCGAGGAACAGAAACGCAACTGGCTTCCGCGCATGGGCCGTGGCGAATTAGTTGCCGCCATCGCGATGACGGAACCCTCGGCGGGCTCCGATCTGGCGGGGATTAAAACGACCGCTCGCCGTGCGGGCGATCACTACGTCATTAATGGATCCAAGACTTTCATTACCAATGCTTTCCACGCCAGCCTTGTATGCGTCGCGGTGAAGACCGATCCAAAAGAATCCGGTCTGAAAGGCATCTCTCTCATCGTCGTGGAATCGAAGAATCTTCCGGGGTATCGCGTTGGCTCCGCTTTCGACAAAGTCGGCATGAACGGGTTGGACACCTGCGAAATATTCTTCGACGATGTGCAGGTTCCAGCCTCGAATCTGCTTGGCTCCGAGGGCAAGGGTTTCAATCAGATGGTTCAACAGTTGCCCTATGAGCGCCTAACCATTGGCGTCGGCGCGGTTGCCATGGCGGAGCAAGCCGTGGCCATTACAACCAAGTACGTGAAAAATCGCACCGCGTTCGGCAAGTCGTTGATCGATTTTCAGAATACGCGTTTCAAGCTGGCCCAATGCAAGACGGAAGTTCATATTGGCCGCGTTTTTCTCGACAACTGCATTGAACGATTCATGGCTGGCAAACTGGATGCGGTAACGGCAGCGATGGCCAAGTATTGGCTCACCGAATGCCAGTGTCGCGTCATCGACGAGTGCGTTCAATTGCATGGCGGCTACGGTTACATGAACGAGTATCCAATCGCGCGTATGTGGACCGATAGCCGCGTGCAGCGAATTTATGCCGGCACCAACGAAATTATGAAGGAGTTGATTGGGTGGTCGTTGTGAATCTGATTTGCAGGCAAAGTGAGATTAATCCGACCCGAGGAACCCCCGACAAATGGCACAAGTAAGTATGAAAGATCGAGATAACGATGCTGCAATTGCGCTTGGTCCTGACCAGGACATTGCCACGGCGCCCACGCCCAGGGATGCAGAACAGCAGCTGCTTCTGGAATGGAATAACACAGCGGTGGAATACCGTGAAAAGAACCTTTGTTTGCACAAGTTGTTCGAGGAACAGGTCGGGCGAACTCCCAATCGGATGGCGTTGGCATTCGAACAGGACAACCTAACTTACAGCGAACTGAATCGTCGTTCGGACCAACTGGCACTTCTCCTGAAAAACCTTGGGGCTGGGCCCGAGGTCCTGGTGGGACTCTTCATCGAACGATCGCTGAACATGGTGGTCGGGATGTTGGGCATCCTGAAGGCCGGGGCTGCTTATTTGCCGATCGACACTTCCTATCCTAACGAGAGAATTGCTTTCATGCTCGGCGACGCCAAGGCCAAATTGCTGGTCACGCAAACCAATCTTTCGCAAAATTTGCCAGTCGGTACCTCACAGACCATCTATCTGGATTCGCTCGATTGGTCCGATCAGCAAAGCGTCCCGCAAGAAGGTTTCCCATGCGACTCTGCAAATCTTGCCTACGTGATCTATACGAGCGGCTCAACGGGTCGCCCAAAGGGTGTGGGAATCGAACATAGAAATATTGTCAATTATGTCCTGGGCGTTTCGGAAATGTTGGGGTTCCAGCCAGGCATGAATCACGCTATGGTGTCGACGGTCGCCGCTGACCTCGGCAATACTGTCATTTTCCCGGCGCTGACGACGGGGGGCTGCCTGCATGTCATCTCGCAGAAGAGAGCCGAGAGCCAGGCCATGCTCTCGGATTACTTTGAACGCGAGAGTATCGACGTCTTAAAGATTGTGCCATCCCATCTGGCAGCGTTGCAGAGCGGTAGAAATCCGGAACGAGCGATGCCGAAGAGACGCCTGATCCTGGGTGGGGAGGCCTCACGTCTGGATTGGATCGAGCGACTGCGAGCGTTTGCCCCGGGATGCGAGATTTACAACCACTACGGTCCCACCGAAACAACGGTCGGAGTACTGACCTATTATGTTGAGCCGAGCCTGCCGGCTACGCGATCTGGCACGCTTCCTTTAGGCAAACCCCTACCCAACAGCCGAATCTATCTGCTCGATGACAGTAAGCAGCCCGTGCCCGTCGGTGTCGAAGGCGAACTTTACATCGGTGGCTCCGGGGTAACCAGGGGATATCTAAACCGCCCCGAACTCACGGCTGAAAAATTCGTCCCCGATTCATTTAATCCGAATCCTAATGGGCGCATGTATCGCACCGGCGATCTGGCGCGCTATCTACCGGACGGAAATATCGAGTTCTGCGGCCGTATTGACGATCAAGTCAAGATTCATGGCTACCGCATCGAACTCGGTGAAATCGAGGGGGCTCTGCGAGAGCAGAGCGGCGTCAGAGAGGCATTGGTCCTGGCGAGTGAAGACGGGTCCGGTAGTAAGCAGTTGGTCGCGTATGTGATTCCAAAGCGCGCGAGTCAACCGCTTTGGGGGAACAGTCCGCTTTACGAGTTGCCTGATGGCTCACCCGTCGCGCATCTGAACAGGAGCGAGACCGATTATGCCTATAGCGAGATTTTTGTGCGGCAAGCGTACCTCCGGCACGGAATCACAATACGGGATGGGGACTGCATTGTTGATGTAGGTGCGCGAATTGGCCTATTTGAGGTTTTTGCCGGCCGGCTGGCGCGAAATTTGCGGATTCTTTGCTTTGAAGCCGATCCCGCCGCATTTGCGTGCCTGAGCGCGAATGCAGAAGCGTGGGCCGCAGCGGCGCGATGTCTGTCCTATGAACATAGTCCCGCTTGCGAAAATGATTCCGCAGAAGCGGAATTCTTCGGCGCGTTGAGAGGCTCATCCGAGACGCGCGATGACGTCGCAGCGTCGCGCGAGGCGCAACTTGAATCGGGCAATGAGCTCATTGCTGCTGAGATCGGTACCTTGGGCGATTCTCCGCTCGAAGTGGAACCGAAGTCTGCCCGACATCAAACCGTATGGGGCGCTATCGAAACAGAGGGGATTGATCGTATCGACCTTTTGAAGATCACCGTACAGGAAGATGAATTGGATGTACTGAAGGAACTCAGCCCGGAGCATTGGCTTAGAATTCGCCAGTTGGTTGTCCGAGTAGATCGTCGAGAGAATCTGGAATCAGTTACAGCACTGCTGAAGCAACATCAATATGAGGTCCTCGTCGAAGACGGGCCATCTTTCGGGGAATCTCAACTCTCTTACGTCTACGCGATTCGGCCTTCGGCGACGTTACGTTTGGTGCAGCAAGCACCGGGTAGGCAGGTCCGTTCGATACCTTCACCGGATCAGGAGATCCTTACCCCCGCGACATTGCGCAAGAATTTGCAAGAGCGCCTTCCGCAATATATGGTGCCGGCGGCATTTGTCCTCATGCAGAAGTTTCCGCTGACGTCGAACGGAAAAATTGACCGCAAAGCGCTACCCGCATTCACTCACGAGACTGCCCAGGTCTCCCATGATTTTGTGAGCCCGCGGAATGAAACCGAGAGGGCACTCGCCGCGATTTGGGCTGAATTGTTAAAGGTGGAGCGAGTTGGAGTCAATGATAGTTTCTTTGACTTGGGCGGGCACTCCTTGCTCGCAATCAAAACCGTGTCGCGGATCAGAGATGCGTTCGACGTAGACCTTCCGGCCCAAATTATATTCGAGCACTCCACCATCGCGGGAATAGCGAATTTCCTAAGCAAGGCAGAGGGTTTCGGCGGAAAGATTCAACGGATTGAACGCCGCAAAGAGGGCGGGCCATATCTACTATCTTCCTCGCAGGAACAGCTCTGGTTCCTGAACCAACTGGCGCCCCGCAGCCCGGTTTACAACGTCGTCGACTTGATCCCACTGGGAAAAACTTTCGTTCCCGATGCGCTCCGAAAGGCCGTAAAAGAGTTGGTGCGTCGCCACGAGATACTGCGCACCGCATTTTCTTTCCGCGACGGGCGCCCCGTGCAAGTCGTCATGCCAGCGGCGGATGTGCCGCTTTCAGATCTCGATCTGAGTTCCATGCCCGAACCGGAGCGGGAAAGCGAATGGGTGCGGATGGTTCACGAAGAGGGGCGCAAACCCTTCGACTTATCTCAGATCCCGCTGCTGCGGGGAACAGTCGTTCATCGGTCCCGCCATGAACACAATCTGCTGCTGGTGATCCACCACATCATTGCTGACGAATGGTCAATGGAACTTTTTCACAAGGAATTGACTGCGCTCTATGAGGCCTTTTCTCATGGGCGGTCACCGTCCTTGCCGGAATTGCCGATCCAATACGCTGATTTCGCGTGCTGGCAGCGCGACGGGCTACAGGGCGAAGTGTTGCAGGAGCAAATTGCGTATTGGAGGGAAGACCTGTTGGGGGCTGCCCCAATCTTGGAACTGGCCACGGACAAACCGCGCCCTGCGACGCAAAGTTTTCGCGGTGCGACTGAAGTCTTTCGCTTGCCTGAGAACTTATTACAGCCCCTGAAGTCCCTAGGCCGGCAGGAACAAGCAACACTATTCATGACTTTGGAGGCCGGTTTTGCTGCATTGCTGAACCGCTACACCGGACAGAATGACATCTTGGTTGGAACTCCCATCTCCGGTCGGACGCACAGTGAAACCGAGTCGCTAATAGGCTGCTTCCTCAACACCATCGTCTTGCGCGCTCGTTTCACCGAGGATCTGACGTTCCGGTCTTTGCTGAAACAGACGCGAGCGCGTGCGCTCAGTGCCTTCGCGCATGCGGACCTTCCATTCAAGCGTCTCGTCACCGAATTGGCTCCGGAGCGCGATCCCAGCAGATCCCCTCTATTCCAAGTGATGTTTATTCTGCACGACCCCGACGGAGTCTCCGAAGTATCGAAGGTTTCCGGGAAGCACCAGTTGGAGACCGGCACATCGAAATTTGACCTGACGCTATTTATTTCAGAGACGAAAAACGGTCTCGAAGGATTGATCGAGTACAGTACCGATCTATTCGAAGCCGACACCATTCGGCGATTCTGCAAGCACTACACCACGCTGCTGCAGGCGGTCGCTTCCAACCCGGATCAGAGTGTGTCGAAGTTGCCTGTGCTTGCCAACGCCGAACGGCAGCAATTGCTGGTCACCTGGAACGACACAGCCGTTGAATATCCGGGAAGAGACCTCTGTTTGTATCAATTGCTAGAAGAGCAAGCCCAGCGAACTCCGGATCGGGTTGCGCTTGTACTCGGCCAGGAAAGTTTAACCTACGATGAACTCAATCGTCGCGCCAACCAACTCGCGCACCACCTAAGAAAACTGGGCGTTGAACCCGGTGTGCTGGTCGGGCTTTGCGTCGAGCGTTCGCTGGACATGTTGACGGGAATTCTTGGCGTCTTGAAATGCGGCGGTGCATACGTACCTCTCGATCCTTCGTTTCCACAGAACCGCCTTGCCTACATGATCGATGACAGCCAGATGAATGTGCTGTTGACTCATCGCGGTCTTGAACAGAAACTGCCGGTTCGACCGCAAGTGGTTGTCCACCTGGATACTGATTGGCATGAGATCGCGAACGAAAGTACGGCGGTTCCCGATTGGCCCGGCATCAGCGGGCAGAGTCTTGCTTACGTGTTGTACACGTCGGGTTCAACTGGCAAGCCGAAGGGCGTAGAGATCTCACATTCCGCCATTGTGAACTTCCTGCTCTCCATGCTGCGGAAACCTGGCTTCAGCGCCAACGACACGCTGCTGGCAGTCACGACACTCTCCTTCGACATTGCGGGACTGGAGCTCTTTCTCCCACTGATTTGCGGAGGGAAAATTGTTATCGCAAGCCGTGAAGAGACCCAGGATCCCGTGCGGCTAGCGAAACTGATACACGACTCGGCGTGCACCGTACTGCAGGCTACGCCGGCAACCTGGCGCGCGCTGATTCATACAGGTTGGAGAGGTTCAAGGAAACTCAAAGTGCTTTGTGGCGGCGAAGCCCTGCTGCCCGATCTGGCGAGGGATCTGTTACCGCGGTGCGCAGAGTTGTGGAACATGTATGGGCCTACAGAGACTACCGTCTGGTCAACGATCCATAAGGTTACGTCGGTGGACGGTGTGGTGCCGATCGGCCGACCGATTGCAAATACCCAAGTCTACGTACTTGATGCGCGGCGTAATCTCGTGCCGCCTGGAAATGTGGGGGAGCTGTACATTGGTGGCGATGGCTTGGCGCGAGGTTACTTGCACCGCGAAGCTTTGACGCGGGAACGTTTTGTGTCCAGCCCGTTTGTGCCAAATGCACGACTTTATCGCACGGGTGACCTCGCACGCTGGCTGCCTGACGGAACTCTTGAATGCCTGGGACGAGCGGATAACCAGGTGAAGGTCCGGGGTTTTCGCATCGAACTCGGCGAGATTGAAACAATCCTTAACTCTCACCCGTCGATACGACAATGCGCAGTGGTTGCGCGCGAGGATACCCCGGATGACAAGCAGCTGGTTGCCTATTTTGAAACCCAGAAAGTGCCGGCCCCAACGGCTTCCGAATTGCGCGCCTACGTGGAGAAAGACCTTCCAGTCTTCATGATCCCCTCGGTCTTTGTCGGCATGGAGAAGATGCCTTTGACCCCAAACGGCAAAGTGGACCGCAAGGCCTTGCCCGCACCGACTCAACGAGTTTCTGTAGAGAACGTCTTCGTTGCGCCCCGCGATGCCACCGAGCAGTTGCTCTCCCAGATCTGGGCGAAAGCTCTGAAGGTGAACCGCGTGGCGCCGCACGACAACTTTTTCGAATTGGGTGGCCATTCTCTTTTAGCGGTTCGCGTCACGGTTGAGATTGAGAAACTCACCAAGATACGTTTACCGCTGGCTACGTTTTTGCAAGCTCCCACCATTGCTGATCTGGCAGAAATCCTTCGTAAGGAGCACTGGACGCCATCATGGTCGTCGCTGGTTCCGCTTCGGCAGTCAGGAGGGAAGCCGCCGCTTTTTCTTATGCACGCTCATGGCGGCAACGTACTGGAGTACCACGCCTTGGCGAACCTGTTGGGCCCTGATCAGCCTGTTTATGCCTTTCAATCCCGCGGTCTCGATGGAAATATTCCGCGGAATTTGACGTTAGAAAAGATGGCTTCCGCCTATATCGAGGAGTTGAGAAGTCTTCAACCGGAAGGACCATATTTCTTGGGTGGATTTTGTTTCGGTGGGCTGCTGGCCCTGGAAGCTGCCCAACAACTCACGGCCGCCGGACAAAAGGTTGCGTCTCTCATCCTGATTCAAACAATGCACCCAGCCGCTTTTTGCTTCAAGCCGACCGTTCCGGCCTTCCTCCGATGGTGGTACTGCGTGACCAAGCGGATCGATCTGGAGCGCGAGAACCGAACTCACGCAGGAAACGGCTACGTCGCGGAGAGGTTCCGGCGGGCATGGGAGATGGCCCGTGCCCGCGTTGCGATTGTCCTCGACAACCTAACCGGGAAAAGTCTCGCAAATCCATCAGGCTTGCCAGAGATGTATATCTTCAAAGCCATCAGCCTAGAAAACGGTAAAGCGCTAAGGAAGTATCAGCCCCGTCCATATGTCGGGGACGTCAATCTGTTCCGCGCCAGCAATCAGCTAACCGGACTAGTTGCTGACGAGTATTTGGGCTGGAAGACTTTTTTTAATGGCCCATTCGAAGTGTGTGAGGTTCCGGGGCATCAGCAGAATCTCATGCTGGAACCCAATGTTAGACGGGTTGCAAGCGCAGTGAATGACCGGTTGAAAATCGCCCAGCAACGATGCGGAGCTAAGGCCCGATGAGGAGCGATCCAATCACCGAGTTCGCGCCGGCGCCCCAAGAAGACCGCAACGGGGAGTGCGGAAATAAGTCTCCTCGGTCTGGGAACGTTCTGAGCTGGGAAGAAACTCTTTCGCGCCCGCCTCACCATTCTCTCTACAAGAGCATGGTGGCGGAACTGGCGGAGTACCTTTCGGAACAGCCCGACACAGTTGCCGCATCATGCGAGGCGGGTCGTGTCTCCGTTGCAGAGGAATGGAAGGCTCGACAACTCGGCAAAGAAAGCCCGCCCTCTGATGTGGTGGCGTTTTATCGGACCACGACGAGTTATTTATTCGATTTGACTACCTTCAATTCAGAGTACCCCCACACAGCCACGCTGGAATCTCTGGTCGAGATAAGCCGAAAGCGGGGACTTCGCAAAGTTCTCGACTTCGGATCGGGCATCGGATCGGTTGGGCTCTTCTTCGCCCTTAACGGTATGGAGGTTACGTTGGCGGATGTTTCCGAGCCCCTAATGGAATTCGCGGCTTGGCGGTTCAAAGCTAGAGGCCTAAAACTGAGACTCATTAATCTGAATCGCGAAGAATTGCCCAAAGACACTTTTGATGTCGTGACAGCTTTTGACGTGCTTGAGCATTTGCCACGTCCCGCGGACACCTTGCGGACACTTGCCACGGCAATGAAGTCGGGCGGAGTAATCGCTCTGAACGTCGAAGAAGCTGAAGCAAACTTCCCTCAACATATCGCCACGTATGAAGAGGTTTTCTCTAGTGTCGCGGCTGCCGGGTTTCACCGGCTGCAATTCCTCGGCAAGACCGAAGTCTTCAAGCGGGTGGAGCGCGGCCCAATTTCTACTACTTGGCATTCGTTTTGGGGCAAAGTCTGGTATCGATTCTTGTACCGCAAGGTGATTTCCGTCCTTGATGCCCTTGAGATTAAGATGACGGTGCGAAAGTGGATAAAGGGTCCAAAAGGTTAGTTCGCTTGCATGGTGCGGAAGCAGCCAGTCGTTCAGCTCGCTACGAGAACCGACGAATTTACTATGAAGATCCGATTCAGCATTCTGATGCCGGCATTCAACCGGGAGAAATATGTCGGCCAAGCGGTCGACTCGGTTTTGTCCCAGACCTTCACCGATTTCGAGTTACTTGTGATCGACGACGGGTCCACGGACAAAACACTAGAAGTGCTTCAGTCCTACGGTGCACAGATCAAGTTGCTTCAACAAGCCAACCATGGGCCGGAGGTCGCTCGCAACAAGGCGGCTGACGTGGCTCAGGGAGAGTACCTGGTTCTGCTAGACAGCGATGATCTTCTCCTGCCTTGTGCATTGGCAACCTATGATCGGATTATCCGGACCTTTGAATCCCCGCCGCTTATCATTGGCGGGATGACTGATTTTCAGGACGGACAATCCGTTTCCGGCGACTCACAACCATCATCTTCAATCAAGGTTCTGAAGTATCGCGATTACCTGTCGAAAGATGTGAAGCTCGCTCTTTCCAGCAGCCGGATTGTCATTCGGAAATCCGTATTCGATGAGGTGGGGGGTCTTCGCAAAACAACCCCGGCGACGTTCCATCTCGACAGTCTCAACCTCATTTTGAAAGTCGGCACTTACGGGCCGTGCATGGTCGTCCAACAGCCTTGCACGGTTGCCTATCGGCACCACGAAGCAAACTCCATCCGGAGTTTGGCACCTATAGCGGACGGAATTCTCGTACTGGCTCGCTCTGAATCTCAAGGCCAATACCCCGGAGGAAGAAAGCGCCGCCGCGACCGATACGCTTGTATCGGCGCAATCGCTTTGTCATGGGCCATAAGTTATTGCTTGCGAGCACGGCGCTGGAAACTGGCGCTTAGACTTCTCTGGGGAACTGCGCCAATGGGACTGGCTGCAGTATGGAAGAAGGCCTTGACGCGTTGGCGAAAACGCGTTCAGCCGGTCGTCTTATCCGAACAAGGATCGCTTAACTGAATATTGGACCGCAGACCGCAGAAGTCGGTACCGTCACGCAATCGACGAGGGTTACGCTTATTGTGCAGTAGTCCCTCCTTCAGCAAGTCGATTCCTATCCGACGCTGCCCAGCCCAAGGGTTGATTTGTGGGGTGGCGCAACCACCCGCTATTCCTCTTCTTCCCTACTGGGATTTTGCGCACGCAAGAGACGTGGTTCCACTGCCCGCATTCGCTGTTTCTCGCGTGGGAAAGATTTGAGAAAGAATCTAGTTACCGAATTGCCCGTTAAATCGCATAGAATCAACGGGTCGTCTGTTTTGGCACGTTCTCATAACCCGAAGGCCGTTGGTTCAAATCCAACTCCCGTTATCGGCCATCTTGACTGCATTGGCAGTTATGGAGTTTGCGACTCTAGCTCCGCCTTTTCGTATGAGAGTGACTGCCACTGGAAGGGCGAGGCGAAACCGGTTTTTTATGGGGCAATGAGGGCTCCCCGCAAATTTAGCGCGCTCGTAAACAAAGACAATTTTCCTGAAAATCTCTTCCCTCCTGCAGAAGTTCTCCAGACGCCGCTGCGTATCCACCGCGTATCCACATTGGGCGTTTTGATCGTTTTTAGCGGTTTAAGCCTTTTATATTATCAATAACTTGTGCGTTTTCAACGTGAGTAGGCGGTTCGAGTCTCACCGCCGGCACTATTCAATTTACGCGGGCTTGCAACCCCTTCATCACCTCTTTCGCTCCCCCCTGCGCTTCCAGCCCCTGGCTGTGCAATACACTAAAGATACGCGGTCAGGCACAACGCCGGAATCCATGCCACCCGGTACATTGCGCGTTTTCGTGGCTTTTGGCGGTTTAACTTATTTATGCTATCAATAACCCGCGCGGTTCATGGTTGGCGGCGGGTTTGAGTCTCACCGCCGGCGCCAGTCGTTCCAATGTCAGATGTGATTCGATCAAGTTACGCGGGCGAGTCACTTGGCTTCGCTGGCGTGACTGGCGACTTGCTTCCATTGGCCCCCAATCTTGACGAACGTGTCGGTGCCGATGACTGTTTTAGCGCGATGTTCACCGTTCATCATTGCGTCATACGTGTCTTTGTAGGTTGCCACTGCGGTGTCTCCATATACGCGAACTTTAATGTCAAATATCTTCTCACTGTTGGTTTTGTTATGCGCCGGGTCGCTCGCCATTTTCAATATATCGGCTTTTGTAAACCATATACCTCCGCTATCGCCGCCAGACCAATCATCGGCCAAGACCTTTTCGTAAAAAGCTTTGTCATTTGCCAAGTCGGCCTTGACGCCGTCATTTTCGAGTTTGGTTATCATGGCTGCAGCGTCAGACTTGGCTGTCGTTTGCGCCATGGTCACTGCCGCAGTGGATGCCGCGAGGACGATTAAGATCCAATGCAAGCGATTCTTCATTTTCATCTTGCCTCCTCATTTTCCTTTAGAGTCTTCGAGACCTGGCTACAGAGGGAAATTCCTGGGAGCGAAATCTACCACGGCGGAACAGGGCGCAGCAAGGAGCACGGGGAGATTCACATCGTCGCACCGGCCAGACTCTGGCAGCGACATGTAGCCGGCGAACCTCGTCAAAATCGTTCTTATCGGTCGTAGCGTCACGTATAATCACAAGCTTGCGCGTTCACAATAGAAGCAGGCGGATTGCGGCTCGCCGCCGGCACCATTGGTTCTTCACAACCATTTCGTATATCCCACGATTCGGAGGGAGCGGACTTTGGCAAAAATCACGGGTGGCAGATTTATCGCGGAATTTCTGAATGCCCAGGGCGTTACTGCATTCTTTTTCGTCCCCACCATGCTCAGCCGCGCCCTCGCCGAAATGGATAATATGCCCATCAAGCGCGTCCTGACGCACGGCGAGAAGGCGGCCGCCTATATGGCGGACGGCTACGCGCGCGCTTCGGGGCGTCCCGGCATCTGCGCGGCCCAGGCCGTGGGCGCGGCGAATCTGGCGGCAGGCTTGCGCGACGCGTACATGGGGCACAGCCCGGTGATCGCTCTCACGGGCGGCCGCTGGGGCCACCAGAAACACAAAATCAATTACCAGGAGATGGATGATTTCCCCATCTTCGCTCAGGTGACGAAAGCGAATTTTCAGGTGGACAGCGTGGGCCGCTTGCCTGACCTCTTGCGGCAGGCATTTCGCGAGGCTACGTCCGGGACGCCTGCGCCGGTAAATTTGCTGTTCGCGGGAAAGGAAGGCGACATTGAGCACGATGTGGCCGACTTGAAGATGATTGCCGAAGAAACATTCGCGCGCGTTCCCGCTTACCGGCCCGCGCCGGAGGCGGCGCGCGTGGCCGAGGCGGCGCGTATTCTGAAGAAGGCCAAGCGGCCAGTGATTGTCGTGGGAGGCGGCGCGCGCTTGTCGGACGCCGGACCGGAAGTTATGAAACTTGCAAAAACTCTTTCGATTCCCGTGGCGACTTCGCTGAACGCGATGTCCCTTGTCCCGGAGAGCAATCCGCTCTACATCGGCGTTCCCGGGACCTACTCGCGCGCCTGCACAAATAAAATTTTAGCGCGCGCCGATCTGGTTCTCTACATCGGGAGCCAGACGGCCGGACAAGTTACGCACTTCTGGAAAATTCCAGCGGCGGGTACGCCCGTCATCCAGATTGGAATTGATCCGAGCGATATGGGGAGGAATTATCCGAACGCAGTCTCGCTGCTGGGCGACGCCAAAGTGGCGCTAAAAGCCTTGGACGAGGCGGTTGGCGGCGCCGGGAAAGCTTCGCGCAACGCCAAGTGGGTCGAGGAAGCGAGCGCGGCCGTGAAAGAATGGCGCGCGGAAGTAAAGCCGGCGAGAGTCTCCGACGCCGAACCGATGCGCCCGGAACGGATCATGAAGGAGTTCGGAGACTGGCTGCCGCGCGATGCCATCGTCGTCTGCGACACGGGCCACGCAGGCATGTGGTCGGCGCAGCAGCTCTGGGTTTCGAAGCCGTGGGATTTTATTCGCGCCGCCGGCTCCCTGGGCTGGGCTTTCCCCGCGTCCCTGGGCGCGAAAGTCGCGATGCCGAAAAAACCGGTAGTCTGCTTCACGGGCGACGGCGGCTTCTGGTATCACCTGCAGGAACTGGAAACCGCGGTGCGCTGCGGAATTCCCACAGTGACGGTCGTCAACAACAACAATTCCCTGAATCAGGAAACCACAATTTTCCGCCATGCCTACGGCGGAAAACCGTCAAAGAAGCAGGGCGAGATGTGGCATTTCTCGAAAATCAACTTCGCCACGATCGCGGAAAGCATGGGCGCGCTGGGAATTCGCGTCACAAAGCCGGCCGAGTTGTGCTCCGCCCTGGACCGCGCCGTTTCGAGCGGCCGCCCCGCCGTGGTCGAAGTAATGAGCGACATCGAAGCGCTCGCGCCCAATGCGTGGGAAGAGTAGGCGCTCAAGCTGCTGCCCGCCTTGACCACAGTAAATCCAATCAGCCCTAAAGCTGGTCGACGAATCGTTTCCCATTCGGAGTTGCATAGAACCAAAGGTCATCAAGTCGATCCGGTGGGAACTCTACCGCCTGAGAATGAGGCTCGCGCGACGACAGTACGTAGGCTCGCACGTAGCCTTCATTAATCGCTCGGTGTAGGGCAGCAGCGACCGCGTCACGTGATGCTTGCAGGTCTCTTTCAGCCAGCCATTGCGATACCGTCTCAAGGATGCAAGCGAAGCTTTCATAATCGTTTGCCACGGCTTCCAGCACGAATCCTTGGAGTTGATTTTGAAGATCATCCATTGGCCGTTCCTAGCTGTTCAGTGTCGCCGCGAGGCCAAATCGCGATCCTCGGCGGCACCCTCCTCGATATGGGTCAGCTCGTCGCAGAGGACGATCTTGCCATCGTCGATCACGAACAGGGCGAATACGCGGATGGAGATTTTGCCGCCCGCGATCTTTTCGGCTTCGGCGCGGTGGATGCTGACGACGTTCGCGCCCTCCGCAACCATGCGTTCGAACGTGATCTTGACGTTCTTGACGGTGCGCTTGAGTTCGCGAACGTGAGCGACGAATCCCGGAAAATCGAGCGTGCGTCCGTCGGTCTTCTGCACGTACCGGGGACTGAAATAGCGGGCGATTGCGCCTTCATCGAACGCGTCGGAGGCGAACACTTCTTGAAACGCGCGCGCGATCAGGGATTTGTTGATCTCTTCCTGGCGCGTGGGCCGCCCTGCCGCGCTTTCCTTGGGGTGAACGCTCACGGGGCGATGATATCACCGCAATCCGTCTTCATCGCGTGATGGGTTTGAATCTTTCGGGTGCCCCATCCTTCCCGTTTTTGGAAGGGTGGGGGTTTAGAGTTCAGATCATTCCACAACTTCAGGTCAATTCCGCACGAGTCCGATTCACGGGAAACGGCTATCTGGATCAGGAATCAAAACCCCCGCCCTTGCCAAGGGCGCAAGGATGGGGCACCCAAAACTCAAAACCCAAAACTCGAATCGCAACCCAAGCTCGAAGGTGGCGCCTCTCGGCTGGGGTATACTTCCAATCGCACGCAGCAAATTCCATTGCAGGAATTTCTTCTGAGGGGATGCATGGCGGAAAACTACGACGTCATCGTCGTGGGCGGCGGGAATGCTGCGCTGTGCGCGGCGCTCGCGGCACGTGAAGCGGGGTGCCGAGTCCTTGTGCTCGAGCGAGCGCCTGAGCATTTTCGCGGCGGGAACACGCGGCACACGCGCAACATTCGCTGCTCGCACACTGCGGCCGATCAATTTTTCTCCGGGCCGTACTCGGAAGAGGAGCATCTGCAGGATTTGATTGGCGTGACAGGCAGTCCCGCGAATCTCGATCTTGCCAGGCTGGCCATTCGCGAATCGAGCACGCTGCCCGGATGGATGAGCGCCCACGGCGTGCACTGGCAACAGCCTCTCGCGGGCACGCTGCATTTGGGGCGAACGAATCGCTGGTTTCTAGGAGGCGGCAAGGCGCTGCTGAACACGTATTATCTACAGGCCGCACGCATAGGAATTGAAGTGCGTTACAACGCGATGGTGGAAGACCTCATCATCGAGAACAGTCGTTTCGACGCCGTCCGGCTCATAAACGAAAATGGGGGAGAACTGATTCGCGGGCGCGCCGTGGTCGTCGCCGCCGGCGGTTACGAAGCGAATATCGAATGGCTCAAGCGGCACTGGGGCGATGCGGCCGACAATTTTATTATTCGCGGCACGCCTTACAATGACGGCACGCTGCTCGCCGCGCTGATGAAACACGGCGCGAAGTCGATCGGCGATCCAAAAGGTTTTCATGCGATTGCCGTCGATGCGCGCGCGCCGAAATTTGACGGCGGCATCGTGACGCGGCTCGACGTAGTCCCTTTCGGCATTGTCGTGAACCGGGACGCGCGGCGCTTTTACGATGAAGGCGAAGAAATCTGGCCCAAGCGTTACGCGATCTGGGGGACGCTGATTGCCGGTCAGCCGGAACAGATTGCTTACGGCATTGTGGACGCAAAAGCGATTGACCGATTTCTCCCGCCGATGTTCAAGCCGTATCAGGCCGATACGCTCGAAGCGCTGGCCCTCCAGCTTGGCCTTGATCCTGGCACGTTCTCGAACACCGTCAAGGAATACAATCGCGCGGCCGCCGGAAACACGGAGCTGCGCATGGAACGCTTGGACGGCAACTGCACGCGTGGCATCACGCCGCCGAAGAGCAACTGGGCGATTCCGATTGATCGGCCGCCGTTTTATGGCCTGCCGCTGCGGCCGGGAATCACGTTCACCTACATGGGCGTCACGGTGGACGAACGCGCGCGCGTCGTCGATCAAGTTGGAAAACTATTTCAGAATGTGTTCGCGGCGGGAGAAATCATGTCCGGCAACATCCTGACGAAGGGCTATCTCGGAGGCTTCGGCCTGACGATCGGCTCGGTGTTCGGCAGGCTCGCGGGCAGGGAGGCGGCGGCCAATGCCCGGGCTTGACGTCATTCAGGAAGCCGGCCGCCAGCTGGTCATCTGCAACGCGTGCCGTTACTGCGAAGGCTACTGCCCCGTCTTCCGCGCGATTGAAACGCGGCGCGATTTCAAGCCGGGCGACGTTTTTTACCTTTCCAATCTTTGCCACGACTGCCGCGCCTGCTACTACGCGTGCATGTTCACTCCGCCGCACGAATTCGCGATCAACATTCCGCAAATTTTGGCCGAGTCGCGGATGGAAACCTATCGCCGCTGGAGCTGGCCTGCGATCCTCGGACGCGCATTCAATAATCGTAGCGTGACCATCTATTTGGCCACCGGCATGGCAGCGCTCGTTGCCGTTCTCGCGCTGCTTTTCATTCCTTCGGAAAATTTGTTCGGCGTTCATGCCGGTCCCGGCGCGTTTTACGAAGTCGTGCCATACCTCGCCATGGTGGCGGGCGCGCTCATCCTCTTCTTTTATGGAATCGCCGTATGGTTGCGCGGCGGCGCGCGCTTCTGGTCGGAAACCCGCGGCCTGCTGAACCAACGCGGCGATTGGAAATCGCTGGACGCGGCTGTGGCAGCGGCGCTCGGATTGCGATATCTAAAGGGCGGCGGTCCCGGATGCTTCTATCCGGACGAGCGGCGTTCCCCGGTTCGCCGCATCTATCACTCGCTCACGTTCTGGGGATTCGCCGCAGATTTTGTTTCCACGACATTGGCATTCGTGTACCAGGATATTTTCCATATCCTTCCGCCGTATTCGCTCACCAGCGCGCCCGTGATTTTTGGCAGCCTGGGCGGCGTGGCGCTCCTTCTCGGAACGGGCGGCTTGATCTACTACAAATTGCAAAGCGATCGCCAGCCCGCGGCGCCGGCCGCTTCCGGTATGGACTATGTTTTTCTGGTCACGCTCGGCCTCACGGCGCTGACCGGAATGCTGACGCTGATTCTGCGCGGCACATCGGCAATGGGAAGCATTCTGGTGCTGCACCTGGCGTGCATCGCGGCCCTGTTCATTTCCGCGCCCTACGGAAAATTCGTGCATGCCGTTTATCGAACTCTCGCCCTAATTCGCTACGAAATGGAACAGAGCCATCCGCACGGAACAGTCGGGCACTAAGCAGGATTTCGCGCGACTGGACGCAGGCTGGTGGAGTGGCACAGGCTTCAGCCTGTTTGGTTATGTGGCCGAAGGTCAACTTCCACAGGCTGAAGCCTGTGCCACTCGAACGCGCTCCAACGACGGTTTGGCAATGTGCAAGGGAACGCCGAAGTAGCCCTCGTGCAAGTCTGGTGAAAAAATACGTGGTTTTTCCAGTTTCCAACTTCTAGAACTGGTGGGCCTGGTAGACTTGAACTACCGACCTCGCCCTTATCAGGGGCGCGCTCTAGCCACCTGAGCTACAGGCCCAACGGGGATACCACCGCTAAACAGTTCCAAGCACGATAGCGGTCTGGCGCGGAATGGGTCAAGTAGAGAGCGAAATCTCGCGCTAATCAATTCTCCCCATGCCACTTGCCTTCGCTCCACCTCATCTGTTCCCAAATCGCCCAGAAAATTGACACGGTAGAGGTCTGCGGTTCGAGTCTGCACGTGCCTAGAATGCTGGGGTCCGATTAGAGTCCGGTAGGGAACAATAACCAGTCAAAATGGGCGAAGAGTAGGGAGGAACTAAACTTCCGCAAATGATTCAAAGTACGTCTAGTTGTATGAAAAATCGCGGGATGCTCAGAAGGGCCCAGCCGCTGTGTCAAGATAGCGCTCCAGGCAGTTAACCGCGATATTCTATGTTGGGCCTCGTTTTCTGGTTCTAGAAATATTTCTATTTACGCAGGCCGGTTAGAACGCCGGGGTCCCCACGATCATCTGCGAAAAAACGGTGCAGCTGAAAGCCAACGCCGTCTCCCGGGTTTTCCTTGTAGGTCAATCAGGCAGACAATTCGTTTGTCAGCGCCTCGATCGAGGGCACAAAGAAATATCCTGCTGCCGTCGGAATGATGAAATCGTTGGGCTCGTTCAGCGTGCTCCGAACATTGCCGGTGGGATAGTTTGGCACTGGCTCGTCCGTTGTTCTCGCCCGGTTGAGCGAGCCGTTCTGCCCAATGATGGGATCAAAGCCAACAGTCACAGGCGTTCCATCCGGATGCTTTTTGCCGAAGATGAAACCCGTGTTGTTGGCCCACTTTATCTGGACAAATTCGAACTGGCTCGGTATCGACGTCTGATAGCAGACGAACAGCAATCCGCGATCCGTCGCTGTCTTCCCGTTCGCTGCTTCCGCAACGCTTACTTCTGGGCCGAAGGGGATCCCCGCCCTAATGATGCGATGCGGATCCACGTCCGTCGATTGCGGGTCCACCCCAACGTTATTCGGTAAGCCAAAGTCTGCCCGCGGATTTGTCTTTCGAATGTGCGCTCCAAAGGGACACCTTCTCTCTCCCTGATCGTCTGAGAAATCGAAGTTGTTGTTGCGCTGCGGGTCGGGCCCCATCGTGGAATCATCCTGGCTCGGGGTCAACGCGAGGGGTGCGCCACTCTTCCATCGCCCAACAAGACGTGCACCCAGAAGTACGGGATCCATCCCCAAAGTTGCAGCTTGCGTCAGTTGGTACTGGTCGAACTCTGGCACTAATTGCTTCAAGCGCCGGAAAACCATGAACGCCCCGTTCTTCATCCAGGGCAGCGGTGGATTCGCCGTCGGCCCGTACCCAAACGCAAAATTCCCTGGATCGAGAAGCCTCTGGCCTGGAAACGGCGTACTCAATCCGCTAATCCCCGGCTGTGAAACTCCGTCCAACCACCCAAAGTGTTCGTGCCCCTTCTGCAGCGCCTGCCGCACGTCGCCGTTTTCCTGGAACGATGCGGCAACTGTCGCCCCAAGAATGCCAAGAAGCTTGTTGGCTTCCGCGTTCACGTCTTGATCCGTGCCCCCGGTAATCAGAAACACACCATCAATGGTGGCGTTCAGAAATTGTGGCACCCACGTCGTTGGATTTCCGGCTGCGTCCACCGGATCCCCAAGCGATTTGGCTTGTGACTTAGCTCCCGCTGCGAATGACGGATCACCCAGGGTCTGGCCGGTATTCGTTGCCGGCATTAACTTTCCGATTCCGCTCGCCGTGAAGCCCAGGTTCACCCCAATGTTCGGCAGGGGCGTGGTGTTGCCCTGGTTCTTGTGGTCACGCAGATGGAATTCCCGCTCCTTTACCGTTCGCGTGGTGGTGATTAGGTTGGCGATCTTCTTTCGCAGTAACGTCTTGAATCCGGCAACGTCTTTGATCTGAAAGAAAAGGAATTGCTCGGCAAATTTCTGCAATCCGATTAGCACATCTCCCTGAATCTGATCTAGGTCGATGTCGGAAGCGACACTTGCAGTCAAGTTTTGCGGTGTCAACGCGTTGGACATTTGTGTTCTCCTGTCTTCGGAGGCTCTTGGGCACCTTCCCCCTACTTAGGATCTGAGGACTGCGTCATAGACCATGCGTTGTACAGGATTTAGCTTTGCAATTCTATAGGTATTTGTATCGAAACTACGAGCGTCGATGGAATTAAGAATCTACTCCCCTGGCCAAGCCCTGAGAAACGGGGCGGTCTCAATGGGTCGTTGCAACGCTTGCTGGAAGTCTTCTTCTAGGAGTCTACGAGGGTTATTTTGTTCGCGAGAGTTGATTCAAAAAGAACACTGCCCTGTTTAGGTTCTAATTGAGTACTGCCTTACAGATCGGTTCTCAAGGGGAAGTATTGTCAGATCAGCTGATTAGGGGTGTTGCATCGACCGGTCGAGCTGGCAGGGATTATCGGGATGTGGCCGAGCCGACGTCTCGATTTAGCCAACAGCGAGCCAAGAAAACATACCTGCGTGAGGTGAGCTTCACTGCGTGCCTTTCCTCTTCAGTCTGATAACTGCATCGATCCCTGGCTGCCCGTTCACCGTGCAGCTTGTCACAGCCCAGTGACCCGGTGCAGCAAATTCATTCACTAGGACGTTGAGCACTATTGCTCTGTTGTGCTTCACACGCGCAAAGAACTTGCCTTGACTATCACTATAGACCACTGCACCGCCTGCAAGCTGGATGGCCGCACCTTCAACGGGTTGGCCGTGCTCATCTACTACGGTGCCTGTGATTACGAACTTGCCGTGAGTGCTGTAGCTGTGCTTCTCAGTGACAAGCCCCGCCAGCGCTCCCGGCGCGTAGGTGGAAGCATAAGTGGTGTACTTCATGTGCATCGATGGGTCAACGGTACTGCCAAAATTTACCACAGTGTCATGAATGCGCAGAGAAACTTGTACGCTGGTGGTCTGCTGGAAGCCCATCCCGCCAAGCGGAAAGAAAAGCACGGAGTGGTCAACTGACACGCTGAGCTTATTGCCATGATACCCACCGCCGAACGCATATGTGGTCTGGCCATGCATCTGGTTAATAATTCCCGTGACGGTCCACCGTCTGAACCTCTCCTGCACGGTGTGCACCAGCATCGTATGGTGATTCGATTCATAGAAGTTTGAGCGCACCGTTGTGCTGCCAATGCGCAGACCCGCACCTGCTGATGCTCCAGTGGTCTTCAGGGTCTTGTCCTGACCTTCCAACACTGAAGCCTGCAGCGTCACCCGCCCAAAAGCGCTGAACGCACTAAGACTTTTTGCCGTCAAGTGGTCACTCAGAAAGTAATCGTTGTGCGTTGCTGAGAAGCTAAGACTGCGCAGCGGCTGGTAGTCAACCTCACCGCTAAAGTATTTTTGATTCTGCAATAGACCGCCAGAGCCTGAGACACCGAAGACGTGACTCTGATAAGCCAGACCCTGTACCGCTGTGCGCCTGCCGCCGTCAACCGCCGCTAACGATGAGAATAGCAAACCGTTTTCAAAATGATGTTGCAGGAAAAAGCCGACACCGACATGCTGAGCTGTCGCAGTGTTCATAAACGGTGCGCCATATCCAATCCCAGTGGAACCCACGAACCCAGCGATACTTGTGTGCTCACTGTTGCGTTGAACGAACAGACCGCGAGTGCTGACACCCAACCCCGCACCGTCGAAAGAATACCCAAAGTTCTTATCTCCCGCCGTAACATCCAAGCCATGAAATTTGAAGGTGTCAGACCCACCGAAAACAAAGTGACCGTCAGCGAATCCCGCGGAAGCAGTGATGGTGCTCACGGGCAGGTAGGCTGTGATTTCGCCGCCAGACCCGCCAAGCAACGTGCTACGACCAGCAGACAGCTGAAGTACCTGTGCGCTAGCCGGAACGCTGAGCAACAAAAGGCAGATGAGCAGACGGCACACTAGTTGAACGTGATGCCTGCCGCTGCGCGCACGCTCTTGCGGCAGTCCTTTTGCTTTTCGCATGCATACACCGTGTGTGGGAGTTGCACGCGAACCCAGATGCCGTCAGCTGTGTGACCAACCACCATTGAAGACAGCAGCGTGACGGAACATGGAACGGCCGAGCACTTCAGTTGGTATGAAAAGGTATGGGTGCCCTTCGGGGCGATGCGCGCTGAGCCTTCATCAAGCTTCAGGTCAGCAGCCTCGTCCAGCGTGCGATACGTTGCATGTCCCTGAGTGTCCATGCTGAAGCTGCGGGCTTCGACGGTCACCGCGAGAGGTGTCAGTCCGTTGTTTGTCACCGAAAATGCGCCGTTGCACTTTTTTCCACATTCCACGATGACCGGTGAGACGGTCTGGGCCGCAACGGACAATCCGAAAAACCACAGTTCTAGGAATGCCAAGACCAAGAGTTTTTTCATAGATTCCATTCTCCTTGGAAGAAAAAAAACAAAACGGGATGCGTCCGAAAGGGCGCCCACCCGGCAGGTGTGCGAAGAGGTTACGTGGCCTGAGCACTGAGAGTGATGGTGCCCGCGTAGTTGGCTACAGGGAAGTCAATAGCGCTGCTCAGCGAAAGCAGGATGTTATCTGTGTGCGTGCCCTGCGCCGTGACGCCAATACCCGCAAAGATCTCTGGGCAGATGCCACCTGGGTTCGCTGCCGCCACATTGACGTCGACTCGCGTGCATGCAGTAGCTGTACCGCTATTTATGGAGGCGAAAACTTTGCTGGTTGGGATGTTCAAGGTGCCGTCAGTCATAGCAGCCGTATTGGTTGAAAAGTACGCGACGGTGAAGACATTTCCGCCACCTACGGCAAGGTTCCAACTAGTTGTGACCGCGATTGGCGCTGAGGCGGTGGCATGTCTGCTGTCCGTTGGGTTGAAGACGATGTTGCTAGGTGATGCCGTTATCGTGATCGAACTTACAACCGCAAACGACATTGTCACAGCCGCTGCGTTGCTGCTTGTCTGCGCCTTCGATTGAGGGACGGAAAGGAGGCTCAGCAGAAGTGCAGCAAAAACCAAAGTTGCTTTTTTGAAGATTTTCATTTTTTTGTTCCCTCATTAATTTCTATCTGACTAAGCGGCCCAACGTGGCCACAAAACTATTTTTGTTACGCTGCACGAAGGGAAAAACCTGTTTCCTTCGTTTCGAATGCAGAATCGACAGAGAATGAAGGTACTGGAGAAGGTGTGTGGGCAAGGATTAGCTTGCTAGGTCCATCGAGCAGCGTGGGCGTTTCAGCGGCAAGCCGTTCGATTCCACTTCTTATCGATTCAAAGATTGGTGATAGAGCGCATGAAACTTGCCTGTCGGGGCATCTCCGAAGTGGGGCTGCCCGGTGCTTCCGGCATCGTGTGGCTCCGCTTCGGTGCTAAAGTCATAGTAGATAGATTGCGTGAGTAAGGATATGGTACTGAAGTTCTCAAAGTGGTTAATACGATACCCGTACTGATATTGGCTGCGAACCCTTTACCGCCGTTGCTTGACTGCATTGGGACGAAGTGGGCTTTGCGAGCCCTGGCCCTGATTGACCAGACGTAGATGCCCAAGCCCGCTCAGTGGTTTGAGAGCTTCGATCCAAATTACAGCAGGCTTGCTTTGGTACTCTCCTCATTCGACTCCGCTTGACGGTAGATCACGATTAAGAAACCTGTTCTTGCGGCATAAGTTGGATAGGTCCTGAGAAACGGGATTATCGTCAATTGGCTCCGCGAAGGCTTGCCGATTGTTTGAAGCCATCTCCTTACAGAGTCTTTCGCAACTTTTGAATCTGGTCGAACTCGCTTTTTGACGCAGATGTCAGGATATAGCCGTGGTTAGCGCCGTACCGATGTTCATTAATCCAGTGGGCGGCCTCGGTGTTCATTGCAACGACATAAGCCAGCAAATCGCCCGCGAAAGATATATGAGCGGAGGGATCATTTAGGTCCACGGTCAGCAAACCGTCCTTTCGCACTTCAAATGCTTCAAAGCCCAAGATGGCGATCTGGTGCTCGATAGCAATGCCGACCGCACTCGATGCCTCGGCATGAGGAAGCACGAGTTCATTTCCCGGCCATAAGGTGCTACCCCTGATCTCGTCGGGAAGAATCTTTTCCAAGTCACCCATACGGTTGAATCTTCGCACAAGTCCTGAGAAACGGGAATTATCGGAATGTGGGAATCCAAAACTCTGGGCAGGCCTCGTTTTCAAGTTCTGGAAATATTTGTATTTGCGCAGGAGGGTTAGAATGCCGGGGTGCCTCATTCACTTTTAGAAAAAACGGTGCGCAATGGCGGGCGACAGCTCACTGTATCGGCTCGATCTGCGCACAGAGCGATTTTCTCCCCGTTTTCCAGATCTTTGATCCTCTAAGAGCGTGCATTCGAGCAGAGCAAATTCGACGGGCGCAATCGGACTCACGAGGAACCTGATCGCGAACTCCGCCTTAGTGGCCAAATCGCATTCCAAAATCGTTTATTCGACAGTGTGGTTCGGTCTGAAGAATCCCACTTTCCGATAAGACTTATCGGGACCTGAACCTCTCTTATGTACCATATTCCGCTCGCTCGATCTCGTTCCAGCCCAGAGACATTTAGACGTCCGCCTGGTCATTAGGTTGAACGATAGATTTGACCGAACTCGGGTTCCACGATTCCGCATGAGACCTGTAACCTCCACGCTTGCCACAGTGTCCTCATTCTGTAACAGTGTCCTCATTCTGTACTAGTGACCAGTCGGGCGGTTCTTCCTGACAGACTACTATGGATCTGCGTCCGGACCCTTGTTTGCGCTCCCCAGAGTTTCCGACCGGCCCAACGCGAACCGGCGCTGTTTTTTTGGTTCGGTCTAGAACTGAAAATGAATGGAATATGTACATTACTTTTCGAATCACGAAGAACATTTTGACCGCGGCGATTCTTGCTGAATTGTTATTCGCGACAAGTATATCGGCACGGGCCACGGATAAGCCGCACGTCGCCAGGATAGCCCAGCCAAACGCTACAACTCCACTAGCGGTGGACATGCCGCCCGCTACGGTCGGAAAGATCGAGATTCCGGCTCTCGGTCTCGCGACAAGGGTGCTCGAAGGCGCCGATGCACGTACACTCCGGCTAGCCGTTGGGCATATCCCGGGCACGGCTGTTCCCGGTCCCTCCGGGAACGTAGGCCTTGCAGGCCATCGCACTACTTTCTTTCGCTCCTTGCAAAAGATCAACGTAGGAGACGAGATTCGGTATTCCACCCTGGCCGGCACCTTTACTTATCGGGTTGTTTCTCTCCGCGTCGTTCTTCCCAGTGCCATCGAGGTTTTGGATAGCACTCAGCGTCCGTCCCTCACTTTGGTAACCTGTTACCCGTTTCATTCGATGGGCGCCGCCCCAAAGCGATTTATTGTGCATGCCGAGATGGTCACCGCTTCCCCCGTGGCAAACAAGGATCAGCCCGTAGTCACCTTCCGAAAATCCGGCCTCACGGGAGTTGGCCTGAAACCGTAACAACCCGGCGCGCTCTGGGCCGATGAGCATATAGGAACTACTTCGACACAAGTACACTTTGAGACAGTCATGACTTCCTCATCGCATTACCATTTCATTTTGGGGAAGCTAGAACCGATCCAGGGTCGGTCGGACTCAATATAAAGCGGTGCTTCATGCGTGGCCGCTTGGGAGTCAAATGCCACACAATGTGAAAGTCTTTAGGGTTAATCTTTTTGACTGGTGGGCTGGCTATGACCTTGCTTCAGTCAAGTCAGCCTATCTCGCCAAATCAGGTACGGCCAAGGAAGAACCCTTTGATGAAGAGGAAGAGCTTCCACGGGATGCCATGGAAACTGTGCGCATCCATCCAAACCCGTATGCGAAAGAATCGAGCACCTTTCAAGAAGAGCTTGCCCGCATGGTGGTTGAAGGTCAAGTATTCCCTTGCTACTTCGCTGGCCGGTTGTCCTTCTCAGATTAGGTTGAGAATGCGGCTTTTATGTCGAACGGCACTTTGGCAATGATTTTGTTATGCCAACTGAATCCACAGAGCGGCGACGCCAACCAAGAGCAAATTTGTCACAGGTTGTGCGGATTCGTCGCTTCGATCCGAGCTGGCCTCCAGAATACTGCACCACCTTAAATGTTTCACGGGACGGATTGTACTTTGCCGCTTCGGAAGGCCATTACGCCCCCGGGATAAACGTCTATGTGACGAGCGATTTCCGACCTAACAGTTCAATAAACTACGCAATGGCGGGTGTTGTCGTACGTGTCGAGAAGTTAGAAGATGACAAATGGGGTGTGGCAATCCATATCTTTTCACCATCATCGTCAACGGTCCAGTAAAAGATAACGACGTAATTGATCTTAATCCGCAATCCCTCGCCTCAATAAGCAAGCTTCACTCGACCACCAAATACCTGCCGCAAACGCGCCCGAGTCCCAGAGAAACGGGATTATCGGAATGTGGGAAGTCCATACCGATAGCTTCGACTTTTATGTTGACGTGATTCAGATTGTCGGGGCTGGATGATATTGTCTATGCGGTTTGCGATTTTGCCAATCGTGATTCCACTTTGAGGTACGCAAGTATTTCTTCTTTTCGGTTCAAGTATTCCTCAAAAGCCTGAACTTCAGCAATGGACTGCTTCCGTAACTCATAGTAGCTTTCAGGAGAACCAGGGGCTTCCGACCGCGTCAAGATGACGCTTAACTTTACCGCCTCATTTGAAAACATTCTGAACGCTACGGACAAATCAGAAACCAATTTGCTTAGATAGGTATCTGTCACTGTTAGACTCATCACGACCCTCCATGAAGTTTCATCAAAGGACGAGACACACGCCTAGAATGATTTCAGCAACCTGAACCGGTCTGTTCAATTGTGGACATGTGTCGAAGATTTAATTTGAAGGATTACTGACACAGGCGGGAATGGTCCCTGTTTTCCATGGAACATGAACCGTTTCTACAACAGCCAGGTCCTTCCATGAGAAGGCCGGTTAGTGTCAAGTCGGTTTTCCTTTTTCTTACCAGTGGGTTTTGCGTTTGAGCCGGGCCGCCTCCGTCGCCATCCTTCCATCCGCACTCTTTGGTGAGCGATCTTCGCTCGGTGCCTGGTGGGTGTTCTCGTTTCAGTCCTTTAGGGCCTTCGGCCCGCGAAACCGCATGAAAAACAAGGGGATCGGGTTAAGGCCTCTGTACTCAGTCTTAGTTTTTTCGACCCAGTAGGTGCTGCTACCTGTGAATCGACCTCTCGTCCCACCTCTCCGGCGGGAGTCGGGCCCCAGGACTTAGTCGCAGTCACCTGGACTCGGCGGTGGAGCTCGGCTGTCGGGATCGCCACTCTCTAGGCCACTTCCCGCATCGCTTTCTGACTATGGCGCAGTGGTTCGTACACCTCTCCCCCTACCCACAGCCGATGCAGCAGTACCGCCAGCTTTCCAGCCACGGCCACCACCGCTCGCTTCTTGGCATTTTTTCCTCCTCGCTCCGCAAGCTTGTGTCCCCATCTCCGCAGATCGCTGTCTTCTCCAAAGGGTCCCAGAATGTAGTGCGCTCCCTGCACCATCATCGTGCGCAGATACCGGTCTCCTTCTTTGCTGATGCCCTTCTGTGGCTCGCTCTGCCCGGAGTTCCTGCGGCCAGGTCGCAATCCCAGAAAACAACCTACCTCGCGACTCTTCGCGAACCGATGCGGGTCCTCGATCGTCAGGACATACGTCAGAGCGATCTGTGTTCCCACGCCCTTCACCTGCTGGAGCAAGGCCACTTCCGGGTACATTTCTTTGGCGAGTTTCTCCATCCGCTCGTCGTATTCCTTGACGCGCTCGTTCAGCGATTCGATTTCTTGGAGCAGCGGCTCCAGAACATCCCGCAATTCTGTGCTCAATGCAGCGGCCAGCTCCCGGCTCACCCAGGGGGAATGTGTTCCGGTCTTCAGTTCCAGGAGACTTCGCGGTATCTTTCCAAAGGTCTGCTTCATCGCTTCCGGCGTCGTTGGCAGTTTTTGTTCCAAAATGACTTGGCCTGCTTCCTCCAAAACACAGTAGAACGACCAGCGATCTCCCAGATCCAAACCGATGGTCAGCTTTTGCTCCTTGAAAATTTCGTTCTGGAATGCCTGCGCAGTGAAAGTCTTTTTCATAGCCGGTCTCCTTTCGGTTGCGCTTCGAGCGCGTCGACCATTGGGAGCGTATCGCATCCCGCCGGAAACCGGCCTTCTCATCCCATCTGAGAAACGGGGTGGTCTCAATGGGTCGTTGCAACACCTGGTCAATGCCTTCTGGTAGGAGCCTAAGAAGCTGATTTTGTTACCCGGCGTCAATATCAAACAAAACAAAGCCCTGTTTAGGTTCTGAATGAGTACTGCCATAGAGATCGATTCCCGACGAGAAGTATTGTCAG
>Ga0210384_10001749_pt1 | contig 28290 bp, 20 predicted proteins | sample IncBWH2MmetaG_FD_160574 | JGI IMG/M metagenome (GOLD analysis project Ga0210384, IMG submission 160574) | Forest soil microbial communities from Barre Woods Harvard Forest LTER site, Petersham, Massachusetts, United States - Inc-BW-H-2-M | ecosystem: Environmental > Terrestrial > Soil >...
TAGCCCAGCAAGTATTTCAGGACGAACCATGTGTGCGAGCTGCGTTCGCCGATGCGGCAATACGCGATCACTTCGTCCGCACCATTGATGCCCTTCGCGCCGTACAAGTCGGCCAACGCGTCGTAGGACTTGAACGTCCCATCTTCGGCGGCCGCCTGCGCCCAGGGAATATTCGCCGCTCCAGGAATGTGGCCGGCGCGCTGCGCTGTTTCGGTCAAGCCCGGAGGCGCTAGGATCTTCCCGGTGAACTCATCGACCGAGCGTACGTCCACAAGCTGGCCGCACTTCTTCCCGTCCACCACCGCAAATACTTCATCCCGGCGAGCACGGATCGACTCATCGACACCGCTGACACGGTAATTTGCTGGGGTGACCTTCGCGGCTTCCGTGGTTACCGGTCGCTTTTCTTCCAGCCACTTCTTGCGGCCGCCGTTGATCAGCCGTACGTCCCGGTGCCCGTTGTACTTCAACTGCCAGAAGGCATACGCCGCGAACCAGTTGTTGTTGTCGCCGTAGAGGATGATCGTCGTATCGTTGGAGATGCCCGATTCGCCGAGCAGCTTCTCCAGCGCCGGCTTCTCGATCAGATCGCGCCGGACGTTGTCCTGCAACTGCGTTTGCCAGTTCCACCCCACGGCGCCGGCAATGTGCCCCTGGTCGTACGCCGAAGTGTCCACATCGACTTCCACAAAGCGGGTGTTTGGAGCGTTCAGATTTTGCGCCGCCCATTCGGTTGAAACCAGAACCTCTGGATGCTTATAGTCTGCCATTTGCGAATCTCCTTTCGCGCTTGCGCGTCCACTGCAGTACCAAAAAACAAAAAACCCACCTGCCAGTTCACTTCTGGCGGTGGGTTCAGAAAACCTAGGCTTAACTTGAGTAGTTCTTAGTCGCCTAGTCTCCCCGCGCCAGCACAGGCACACGTACAACATAGAGAGTAGGGACAGGTCGGTGTGGCCTTCTGGCGGATGGCGTACATAACTTTACGATACGCGCGAACGCGCCGATTGGCAATAGCCCGAATGTGCCGCCGACTCCTGACCTTCCGGACAGACTATCTCTTGCTCACTACGGAGGCGATCGCTTCGCCGAGGTCCTTGGTGCTCGCGCTGCCACCGATATCTGGCGTGCGCGCCTGAGATTTGGCCAAAACTTCCGCGATGGCATTTTCCACCGCGTCGGCCGCCTCGGGCGCTCCCAAGTGCCGCAACATCATGGCGCCAGACCAGATTTGCCCGATGGGATTCGCGATTCCCTTCCCGGCAATGTCCGGGGCGGACCCGTGTACCGGCTCGAACATGGAGGGAAACGCCTTCTCTGGATTAAGGTTTCCTGAAGGCGCGATGCCGATCGATCCGACGACGGCGGGACCCAAGTCCGACAGAATGTCGCCGAAAAGGTTTGAGCCCACGACTACGTCAAACCAGTCCGGATGCCGAACGAAATGAGCGGTCAGAATATCGATGTGAAATTGGTCGGTGCGCACGTCTGGGTACTCCGCGCCGATTTCTTTGAAGCATTGATCCCAGAAAGGCATGGTGTGGATGATGCCGTTCGATTTTGTGGCGGAGGTGAGATGCTTCTTACTTTTGCGCGCGAGTTCGTAGGCAAACCGCAAGACGCGATAAACGCCGCGGCGCGTGAAGACTGTCTGCTGGACGGCCATCTCGTCTTCCGTGCCCTCGTAGAGGCGCCCGCCGATCTCGGAGTACTCTCCTTCGTTGTTCTCGCGCACGACTGTGAAATCGATCTCGCCAGGTTTCCAGCGCTTCAGCGGACTCTCGATGCCTTCGAAAAGGCGCACCGGGCGCAAATTCACGTACTGGCGGAAGCCCCGGCGGATCGGAATAAGCAAGCCCCACAAAGACACGTGATCCGGCACCGTCGGATGGCCCACGGCGCCGAGAAAGATGGCTTCGAATTTGCCCAACTGGGCTATGCCATCCTCGGGCATCATCCGGCCGGTTTTGAGGTAGGTTTCGCAGCTCCAGTCGAAGTGCTGCCACAGGAAGTGGAATCCGAACCGCTTGCCGGCCGCTTCCAGCACACGAATGCCTTCCGGGACGACTTCTTTGCCGATGCCATCGCCTGGGATGACCGCTATTCTAAAGGTCTTCATCTACGCTCATTTCTTCACCGAGAGTTTTTGTCGAGTAAACGTCACGTTGCCTAAAAACATTTACCGCCGGACGATTTCCGAAATAGCCGCGAGACGCTTGAGATCTGTCGCGGCCGGAACATCGTTGGCGGTCGTCACGATGGCAGGCTGCACATCGGAAATCAACTGAGCCACCCGCGAAACGAAATTTGTATCGCTGGGTTGGTCCGGCTGAAAAGCCGCGGCGGGCAGGCCAATGCCAAATTTTGCGAACCGCATATCGGAATACTTCTCCGCCGGCGCACTCTGGATCGCCTCCAGCGGGAGGCAGACGACGCAGCTTTGCGCTAACCGCAGAATCGCCTCGGGATCTTCCGCCAAGCTGTGCTCCTCCGCAATCTGAAGCACCGGCTGCGCTTCATAAAACCGGATGACATTGAAAATCGGCCCCAGCATAGCTTCCCAGTCTTGCGAACGGCCCGCAGGTTTGACAGGAAGCGAATCTTCGCGAAGGAAGATGAGATTGGCTCCTGCCTCCGCAAATGCCTTAGACGCCTGGGAGACCGCCGACGTTGCGACTTCGAGAACGGCATCTGAGAGATCCACGCTAGCGTTGGAATCGTCGCCATATACGCCGGCGAGCCGCGCCGCCAGCGCAAACGGCCCGGAGACGCCAGCCGTGAGGAGAACCTCGTCGCGCAGCAGGGCCTTGAGGCGGCGGATCACTTCGAGAGCTACCGGCACGCGGCCGCTCTTGAGCATCTCTTCCGGCGAGCGGAGACCCGCCGGGAGCTGACCTGGTTCGGGCACAGACGGCCAACGCACCGTGCACGGCTCATTGTCGGAACGCCACTCGAGCGTGCCGCCGAGCGCCTCGGCTTCGAGCAGAGGGTCGAAATAGCAGCTCACGCCATCGGATCGCAGGTGCGGGCGGGTTTGCCGCAGCGAATTGGAAATTTTCGTCGGATTTGCTAGAAACGCACGCAGCGACAGGTTTTCTATACGAGCGCCGAGTGCGAATACGATGGGCAAAAACAGTGGACGAGACGGCACGCCGCCATGCACAAGGTCCTTGAGAATCTGGTGCGGGGTGCTGTGTTCAGCCATCGATCAGGGCCGAAAAACGGGCCCGAGAGGTTTGGCATCGGGCCAGGAACCATAGTATTGCAAGATTTCCTTCGGTGGGCTCTTCTTGTTCCACCCCTTGTGAAAATCGTCCCAGGACTTGCCACGGGCGAGCCGTGCGCGGCGCTCTTGGTCCCTTTGTTCCTTGGTTTTCTCGACGTCCAACTTGCGGCGCTCCGGATCGTAAGCCAGGAAATAGATTTGTTGCGCCGTCCAATCCGAGACAATTTGTTTCTTGAGATCTTCCAAAATACTTTCCGGATCACGTTCGAGAGGATCGCCGTAGCCCGGGCCGCCTCCACTGAAACCGAAGAGCAGGTCGCCTTCCTCAAAGACCTTGGGCGTTCGCGCCACCAGTTCGTAGTTCCAGTTTCCGTGAATGGTGCCCTTCTCCATGATTTCGCGGTGATCCATCGACAGCTCCGTCTGACCTTCGCGCATCTGCTGCAGCAGATCGGTCTTCCGAATGCTGATGCCGGGGATGGGCGCCGACGCATATCCACCAAACAGTGGCTGGCCCAGCGGGACTTTGCTTCCGTTGCCCATGCACATGGAAACCAGCTCTGGGACTTTGTGGATCATCCAGTGCTGGGTGGCTCCGGAACCACCGCGCTGACGTCCGGCACCGCTCGAATCCTTCCAGTGCTGTGCCAGGGTTACCGTTACGGGTAGTTCGCTCTCAACCTGCTCGGAATCCGGCGCGCGGCCAAAGGCGCACCAGGCGAATCCATAGGCATCCATTCCGTCAGTGCGCGCGCGGCCACCCTGGCCTTGGGTATTGAGAGCAAACGAAAGCACGTCCGCGAACGCCAGATTCCATTGAGAATGTCCGGCGCAAATCTGCGAAGTGTGCTGGCTGCCGGGATGCGCGGCGATTTGTTGCCAGAGTCCCGCGCTGGAAAAGGTCATCTTGGCGAAGGCGCTGTGCGTCGCGCAACGCGCCTGCATGCCGATAAAAACGCAGCAACTGGTGGCGGCCATGCGGCCCGGATTGACGATCGCGCCCTCGGGAAAAACAAAATCGATGGGCGCGAAAGTGGAGCTGCAAATGGGCAAGTCGTGAAAAACATACTCGTACATGAAGTTGGCGATGTGGCCCACGACGGCCTGCGGATGAACGTTGTAGGACGAAGGGTTTTCGGGTGACGTTCCGTGAAAATCGAAGGTGACGTTGCCTTCGTGGGTCGTCAACGTCAGATAGCAGGCGCGCACGAGGGCCGGCGTCCAGCCGATGGCATCGTTAAATACCACTGCGCGGAACTTGCCGTCGGGTAAAGTTTTCAGTTTTTGGCGGGCACCGGCCTCGGCGGTATCCGACATTTTACGGAGCAGGCCGACGAGATACGGCTCGCCGCGCTTTTCGACCACCTCCAGAAGGCGTACGCGAACGCGATCGGCGGTGGTACAGCGCGCGCGCAGGTCGGAGATAAACATCGCCGGCGCGCGGAGTCCGTAAACCGCGTAAAACTCCAAGAAATCATTGCGAATCTGAAAATTCTCGCCAATCTTGATGGGCGGGAGGTTCAGACCTTCCTCGAAACGCGATTTGGCGCTGACGGGCATCCCTCCCGGCTCGATAGCGCCGGTCTCCGTGGTATGCAAAGCGGCGGAAGCCCAGGCAAGCAACTTGCCTTTGTGAAAAACGGGCATCAGCGCGACCTGGTCTGGATTGTGAATGCCGCCGTAGAGCGCGTCGTTGGTGTACCAGATGTCACCGTCGCGGATGCCGGGATTTTCCGCGTAATACTTGAGGATGAATTTGATCACGATGGGCTGAATAATCGCGTGAAGATAGGTTCCGCAGGAAGCGTTGATGAGGTCGCCGCCCGCGGTAAAGATCGCCACCATGGAATCGCCGGAGACACCGAAATAGCTGCGGGAGGAGCGAATGAAGATTTCCATGGCTTCATCGAGAATGTCGTTGGTGACCTGCACGCCGATTTCGTAATCGCCCTGAGGCAGTTTCGCCGCGCATTCTTTTTCGTAAGGTGTTGCCGGCGCAGGTTTTAGCCACGCTAGTTTTTCGGCGGTTGTCGGGATGGGCATGTGGTTCCTCTATTTCTTGGCTGAGCTGTGCTCAAGAATTCCCAGACTGCGCTCATCGATGGAAAAGCGCATCGATGGAGGCACGACCAGCGTGGTGTATTCGCCTTCCACGATAGCCGGACCTTCGACGACGTTCCCGGGCCGCAGGCTTTCGTAGGAATAAACCGGCGTGGCACTGAAGTCCCTTAGCTGCGGCCAATAGGCGGGCCGCTGTCCCTTCTTCGCCGCAGCCGGATCGCGTCCTTCCAATGGCAACTTAGGAAGCTCGATTTTCCTGACCGGCACGATGGCCTTCAGAATAAAACTCTCGATGAAGACACCCCCTTCGGGGTTCACGACAAACGGGCTGAACGCTTCGCTGAACTCTTTTTCAAACGCATCGCAAATCGCTTGCACATCCGCCGGCCCGTGCTGCGCGAGCCTTGGCGAGAGGGCGCGTTTGACGTGGAACTGGCCACCGTAGAGCATATCCAGCTCAAGAACGTAGGAGGCCTGGTTTAGGTCCAGCCCGTCTCCCTGCAAATCCCGCTGGGCCTGTTCGACGAGCTTTTCTACGGTTTGATTGAACGAGTCGTATTCCGTGGAAAGCGTCTGCGTGACCGGTTCGAGTAGCGTCAACTTTTTAGAAACCTCGTAGACGTGCATGATGTCCATGGTCGAGGAGCCAAACGCGCAAAAGACTGGCGAGAAGGCGAACGTTACGGCCTTCTCGATGTCCGCCATGTAGCCTTCGGCGTGCGTGGGGCCCGCCCCGCCACCGACAAACAAGATAAAATCTTCCGGACTGTAACCCCGCAGGTGAACTTCTTTCATGATCGCGGAAGCCATATTGCCGTTGACGATCTTCCGGATAATGGACGCGGCTTCTTCCACGGACATGCCCAGGGGTTTAGCGATTTTTTCGCGAATAGAGTGGATCGAGCGGTTTTTGTCCAGACGCATTTTGCCGCCGAAATAGTAGTCGGGGTTGAGATAACCGAGGACGACATCCGCATCGGTGACCGTCGGTTCGGCGCCCCCAAGGCTGAAGCACGCAGGGCCGGGCATCGAGCCTGCGCTGCGCGGGCCGACCTGCAGGCGATTTTGCAGCAGCTTGTTGATCGATGCGATGGATCCCCCGCCCGCACCGATCGAAAGCGTCTTGATCATGGTGATGCCCACCATCCAGCGGTCGATGATAGGGCGAAAGTCATAGCTGCGCACGCTGTCTTCGACGACCAGCCCGACGTCAAAACTCGTGCCGCCCATGTCCGTCATCACCACATTTTTGTAGCCGAGAATCTTGGCGACGTGGTGCGCGCCCATCAGCCCGGAAACCGGGCCGCTGTTAAACGTGCGGCTGGCGGTGGTGCGAAACACTTCGGCGATGCCGCCGGAGCTCTGGATCATCAGCAGCGGCTTCTTGTAGCCGCGATCGCGGAGCTTGTCCCACATCGCGGAGAGCTCGATTTGCATGGAGCGGTGCAGATACGCGTCGAGAATGGCAGCTAGGGAGCGCTCGTATTCTCCGAGCTTCCCAACCACCTGCCCGGCGAGGACGACGGGCAGAAAGCCGATGTGAAATTCCTTGTACTCGTCGCGAATGATTTCTTTGACGCGCTTCTCGTGAACCGGATTGAGGAATCCCCAGAGCAGAGAGACCACAAAGCCACGCGCGCCGCGACTAACGAGATGACGAACCTTTTTGCGAACGTCTTCTTCATCCAGAGGACGGATGATGCGACCCCGGGAGTCGATACGTTCCTTGACGCCAAGAATAAGATCGCGGGGAATAAGCGGCTCTGGCTTATGCTGCACGGCAAGGTTCCGGCGTTCAGCGACCCGCGTCCCATCAATCCATTGCGCTCCGCGACCAATGAGGGTGACATCTTCATGACCCTCGGTGGTGATAAGCGCTAGCCGCGGACCTTTTTTCTCGATCAGACGATTGAGCGCGATGGTTGTCGAATAGCGAATCATCTCCACGTCGGGCAGCAGTTGATCCATCTTCATCCCGAGGGCGCTGGCGCCTTCCTCGATCACCCGAGAGAAACACACGGAAAGGTCGTACGGCGTGGTGGCCACCTTTTTGATCAGAGTTTTTCTGTCGAAGTTCAAAACGAGGTCGGTAAATGTTCCGCCAACATCGATGTCAATCGAGTTCATTCGGCGGCCTCCAGGCGGTTTTCGCGGATGATGAATTCACCTTTCTGAAGCCTTTTTTTTAGGCTAGGCAGATCGAGCTCGATATCGTGTGTGATCGGGTGCCCCGGCGGGAGATATTCGGTCTCGACCTGTGTGCCGCAGCCAGGGCAGTAAAATTCAACGATGCGAATCCAGTTTGGATCGGGAGAGAAGTTGAAGTCGCCGGAAACGATGGGCGGGTGAATCTCGCGGGGATCGCGGTCGTAGAGCAAACAGCCTTTTTTGTAGCTCTCGCCGGCAGGGCCGATGTCGTGGCCGCAACGATTGCAGAACCATCGTTCGGTGTCGAGGTCCAGATCGAGATATTCGGTAACTCGAATCCGCTTCTGTTGGTCAGAGGCCATGGCTTTGTCCTCGTTCCGCCGGGGCTTTTGCGATCCTGGTCAACTGCGGCCCAGCTTGGCGTTTCCGTAAGGGTCCATTTCGAGAGCCCAGCCTTCGGGAACAAAATAAGTGCTGTGGGCGCCTTCGAGCACGGCGCAACCGTTCAGACGATTGCCGGGCTGCAAAGATTCCCAGCTATAGATTTGCGCTAAGCCGGCCTTGCTGCCCCAAGAGACGGGGCGCGTTCCTTTCAGGGCGCGGGACGAATCCGGACCCCCTGCGGGTGGCTTGGGAAGGTTGGGCTTCAACATGGACTTTTTTACTTGCAGGCGAATCAGATCGACGCGGAAGTCCGCTCGTTGGACCGCGCCGGCGGAATTTGTCAGAGCGGCAGCAATTTGGGAATTCGCGGCATTCGCATTCTGAAGCCCTGCTTCCGGCACAACCATCGCAACGCCGGGACGTCCTTCTTGCGAGACTTCCAATTCGATTACGTACATCACATCGGCCAGCTTCAGGCCTTCTCCGAGCAAATCCTTTACGCCTTCGGCTTTCATGTCCTCGAGGGCCAGGCGAATTCGCGCGAGATCCGTTTCTTCCAGCGATGAGAGGTACAGAGAGCGTTCGTAAACGTGCGAAATGTCCGACACCGAGGAGCCAAACGCGCTGAAGACCGGGCCAAGGTTGAATAGGTAAACGCACCCGAGGCCAGCCTTTTCCGCGGCGCCGCAAGCGAAGAGTCCGCCATTTCCGCCGTAGGCAAACAGGGCATGCTTGGAAAGATCGCGTTTCAGTTCGGATTGCGCGTTGGAGATTATGTCCGCGACCAACTGAAAGCCACGATCGATGATCGCGCCGCAAGCTTCGTCCACCGATATGCGCAAAGGATCCGCCACCTGTTCCTGGATGGTGCGGCGAGCGAGTTCGCGATCGATCAGCTTGGCGCCGCCAAGAAAATAGTCGGGATTGATCAGGCCTGCGGAAACGAAGGCGTCGGTGAGCGTAGGTTGGTCGCCGCCCAAGCCGTAGCATGCGGGCCCAGGGAACGCGCCCATGCTGTCGGGTCCCAACGTGACCGTGGGATTTGGACCCGCGCTCACGGGGCGAACCACGCTGCCTCCTCCAAGAGCAATCGACCGCAAATACGGAAGCGAGAGACCCACAGGGATACCGAAGAAATCGGTCGGCTTGCGGAAGAGCGGCTCGCCGTTTTGCAGAAGACTCAGCTTGGCCGTGGTGCCGCCGACGTCCAGCGCGATCACATCCTTTAGACCGAATTCCTTGGCAAGATAGCTGCTGCCGTGGATGCCAAGGATCGGACCGGACTCCATCGTATCGATGGCCTTGGTCTTGGCGATGCCTGCAACGCCGCCGTTGATGTGACTGACGAAAAAAGCGCCGTGATAATGATGCGCATCCCGAAGCTCGTCTTCTGCTTTAAACAAGGTGGCGGCCAGAGCGCCGTGGGTGTAAGCGTTGATCAACGCGCAGTAGGTGCGCGTGCGATCGTCGGCGCCACGGCCAATTTCGCTGCCCGCCAGGACGGGGACGGAACCCAGGAAATGATCGGGATACTGTTGCTCGATGATGCGCTTGATGCGGATTTCGGACTCCGGATGGCGATCGGCGTCTTTGAGGCTGACACAGATCCGGCGCACACCGGTCTCTAGCAGGCCGCGCGCGGCGTTCATGATTTCTGCGTCGGAAGTCGCGGCATCTACCCCAATGACGTGTTGCCCGGAGATCAGCCGATCCAACAGGATACTGCGCTGGGTCTCGCCATAAAAATCGGTCTCATGGCCGCGGGAAATGATTAGCCCGAGTCTTGGCCCGCGTTGTTCCGCGAGAACGTTCGAGGTGATGGTGGTGGACCAACGGATAAGATCGACGGACTCAAGGAAGGTGTCGGCGTCGGCAAAGCCGAGCTGAGTGGCTCCTTGCGTCAGACAATCGAAGAGACATACGGTCAGATCGTGCGGCGTGGTGTCCACTTTAACGCACAGCATGGCGCCGTCCTGGATGAAGATTCCATCGGTGAGCGTGCCGCCAACATCGATGTCTATCGTTATCACAGGGTGCTTGGTCCCTCCGACGGGTGGAGCGCGGCCAGAAACTCGTCTGATCTCAGAGTCCAGCCGAAGAAGTTCTCGACGTTGTATACCGTGGCGTCGTGCGCGGCCGGCGGACCCGCAGGCATCGCGCCGTCGCTGAGCAGAATGGGCCAGTAATCTAGAAAATACGCGTCGCGGAGGGTCGATTCGACGCAAACATTGGTGGCGATGCCCGCAAAGAAAAGATAGCGGATGCCCCTAGTGCGGAGCATGGAATCGAGCGGAGTGCCAGCGAATCCGCTGTAGCGCGTCTTGACCACCACGAGATCGTTGGGATGTGGCTTTAGTTCCTGCACAATGTCGAAATCCCAGGTGCCTTCAGTGAGCAGCTTCCCTTTCAGCTCGGGTCGGCGATTCATCAGCGTCATGGCCAGTTCTTTGTGCCAGTTCGGCGAATTCGGACCACCGCTATTGCTCTGATCGGGCTTGTAGCCCATTTGCAGATGGACCACCGGTACGCCCGAGCCTCGCGCCCCTTGCAGGACCGCCGCGATTTTTTGCGTCACTCGCGCCGCAGAGGAAATATCCGCGCCCGCGATGTCCAGCATTCCACCTTTGCTGGCAAAGGCGTTTTGCATGTCTACGACAACGACGGCAGATTTCGCGAGGTCGATGTCGATGGCTTCCGGTCGCGTTTTCAGCGTGATCATGCTTCGTGCCAACTTCTGCTAGTCGCGGCTCGCTTCTAGAATCTTGTCGGCCAGGCCTGCTGGATTGGTGAAGATCACTTCATGACTTCCGGGCATTTGCACCAGCCGGTAGAGGCCCAGTCGGCCGGACATGCGCGGATGCCAGCCCCATTCCCCCGGCGGCAGAGCGGTGTCTTCCGTGCAATTGATATAACTCTTCGGAATCTCCAGCGAATAGAATTTTTTCAGGTCCAGCTTGTCCTTTGAAGGTTGCGAGGGCTCCGGCGACAGCTGCGCGTATGTGGATTTCGCCAGGTCCAAATCAGCATCATTGATAAAAGCTTCTCGCCAGAGGGGAAAGGAGAGCATCACCGAGGCATCGGACGATTGCTTGGACAACTCCTCAAAAAGTTCGGCGTGGTGCGGTGGAATTTCATCGCGTAGGCTCATCCCATCGCGAACAACGAAACCGCACAAGAAGACCAAGCGCTTGATGCGGTCGGGAATGGCCTCCGCAACCTTACAAATCACCGTGCCGCCGAAGCTGTGACCTACCAGGACGATCCCTTCGAGAGAACGCTCCACGACGTAGTCCACAACCGACTTCGTACATTGCGCGTGGTTGACGTTCTTAGCGACTCCTTTGCCGTGTCCCGCGATGGTGGGGGCGAATACCTTGTGGCCTCTCCGTTCCAAATGAGGGATCGTGCCGTTCCAGCAGCTTCCGTCGTGCCACGCACCGTGCACGAGTACGAAGATCGCCAAAGGGGAGTCTCCCAACGCCACCGAAGTTATAGGCTACGAGCGCGATTGTTGCAACGATTCCCTGCGAGTTCGCGCGGGCCGCGAGAACTCCGACCGAATACCGCACAGCACAAGAAACTGGGTTGACGCGCCGGTTTTGCGCCGCAACCCAGTTTGAGGTAGCGAGGCCCATCTAGAACGAGAACTTTATCGACAATTGCAGTTGACGTGGATTCATCATGGTCCGTGCGTTCCGAAGCCCTACTCTCCCTTACCGAGCCTGCGGGAGTCCTTGCTAATCGCCGCCAAAACCCTTATTTTCCGAATGCCTTAAAAGCGCGCGCGGAGGTGCTGCCAGTGGTTCCTCGATACCGGATCGTCGCCGCCTCACTGGCCCTCTTGTGTGCGGGCGGCGGAATCACACTGCGGGCAAATCCTGCCCGGCAGGCCCCGGAGCAAAAATCCGCAGCCAGCGCGGCCAAGGTCGACAGCCAAAGAATCATCCATGCCGACGCCGAGCCCGGGAATTGGCTGACCTACGGCCGCACCTATTCTGAGCAGCGCTTCAGCCCGCTGGACAAAATCAACGACCACAGCATCGGCCAGCTTGGCCTGGCGTGGTCTTTCGATCTCGAGACCCGCCGCGGACAGGAAGCAACGCCATTGGTGGTCGACGGTGTCATGTTCTTCACCACCGCGTGGAGCAAAGTCGTGGCGCTGAACGCCACAACCGGCGCGTTGCTCTGGAAGTACGACCCCAAGGTGCCTCCCGAATGGGCCGTGAACGCCTGCTGTGACGTCGTAAATCGCGGTGTAGCTGTTTGGAAAGGCAAAGTATTCGTCGGCTCGCTGGATGGTCGACTGATTGCGTTGGACGCCGTCACGGGAAAGCCCGTATGGGAAACGCTGACCATCGACCGCCGCTTCCGCTACACCATCACTGGCGCCCCCCGCGTCATCAAAGGCAAAGTCCTCATCGGCAACGGTGGAGCGGAACTAGGCGTGCGCGGCTACATCTCCGCCTACGACGCGCAGACCGGCAAGATGGCCTGGCGCTTCTACACCGTACCCGGCGACCCCTCGAAGCCATTTGAAAACGCCGCCATGGAAAAGGCGGCCAAGACCTGGACCAGCGAGTGGTGGAAGAACGGCGGTGGCGGCACCGTCTGGGACTCCATGGCCTACGACCCCAAGCTCGACTTGTTGTACATCGGCACCGGCAATGGCGATCCCTGGGCCCGCGAAATCCGCGATCCCCAGCGCCAAGCCAACCTGTTCGCCTCTTCGATCGTTGCCCTCAAGCCGGACACCGGCGAATACGTCTGGCACTACCAGGAAAACCCCGGCGACGAGTGGGATTTCGATTCGGCCGAGCAAATCATCCTCGCCGACCTGAAAATCGACGGCCAGCCACGGCAAACTCTGCTGCACGCGCCGAAGAACGGATTCTTCTACGTTCTCGACCGTGCGACAGGTCAACTCTTATCGGCGAAGCCTTTCACCAATGTGACTTGGGCCACTGGCATCGACCTAAAGAGCGGGCTGCCCATCGAGTCCCCGTCCGCACAATATGAAGGCACCGGAAAGCCAGCCCTAGTTATTCCAGGGCCCGGCGGCGCCCACAGTTGGCAACCGGCGTCTTACAGCCCAGTAACGGGACTCGTGTATTTCCCGGTACTCGAATCCGCCTTCGCTTACAAATCCGAGGAACACTTCGCTCACCAAGCAACCGCTTTCAACACCGGCACCGACTCCGTCGCCGCCGGCTTGCCCCAGAATCCGCAAATCAAAAAAGCCATTCTTGCGAGCGTCAAGGGCCACCTGACTGCCTGGGATCCGGTAAATCAAACAGAAGTGTGGCGAGTAGATCACCCGGGACCACTGAACGGAGGAGCGCTGTCCACTGCGGGCAACTTGGTCTTTGAGGGCACCGGGCTCGGCCAGTTCGAGGCTTTCCGCGCTGACAACGGCGAGAAACTCTGGGCCGCGGCCACGCAAAGCGGCGTGACCGCAGGCCCCATGACCTACGCGGTGAACGGCGAGCAATACGTCGCGGTTCTAGTCGGCTGGGGCGGCGTGCTGCCGTTGGCCGCCGGCGAGGTATTCTTGCAATCCCCTCGGCCCGCGAACGTCCCGCGCATGCTGGTCTTCAAATTAGGAGGCAAAGCGACATTACCACCCGCTCCGGACGTCCAGCCGCGCGTCCTGAACCCACCGGCCGCGACAGCCAGCGCCGAAACCGTCAAGAAAGGCGAGCGACTCTACCAAGACCATTGCGGCAACTGCCATGGCGACGTCGCCGTGAGCGGCGGCGTCCTCCCCGACCTCCGCTACTCCGGCACCTTGGTAGGCGATCAGTGGTTCAACATCGTTCTCGATGGCGTGCTACGCCAGCGAGGCATGGTCTCGTTCTCCAGCGAACTTTCGCGCCAAGACGCGGAAGCCATCCGCGCCTACGTCGTCTTCCGCGCCAACCAAAACAAAGAAGCCGCACCAGCCCAAAACTAGATTCTGACCTTGCTGCCTTCTCTCTTCACGACGCCGTGCCTCTCTTCGGTAGAGGCGTCGCCCAAACCTTCGATGGCAACCAATTCCTGGCCCGGACGGCTGTCGCGATTCAAGAAATAACTGATCCAGGAGCTGGTGCCCTGCAGCGCCAGGTTTCGCGGCGGAACGTACGTTTTCAGGTCGTTCATGCGTCCCGTAGCCTTCGCGCGCTCATAGACCGCGCCCCAGATGCAAGGCTTGTCGACAACTTCGCACCCTCCTAACAGCGTGCCTCCGCAAGGTCCATTCCGCATGCCTTTCGGGCAGGTTTGAGGACAAACATACTCGGTGTAGCTTAAAACGCAGTTGCCGCAGGCCTCGCAGCCGAACAGCGGCGACTTGACCGCGAATTCCACGCGTTCCAGCGCCTTCGCTGCGGCCGGCCGCCGGTCGATACTCCGGAGAATCGCGGTAAGAAAGCTGCGCAGCCGGCCCGGCCGGTCTGTCGGGAAGAGCTTGCTCATGGTCTCCAACAACCAGGGCACCGCGCCAGGGCTCTTCGCGGGCGTGGCTGGAGTCTCGTAAAAATAGAAGCCTTTCTTCGGCGCCCAATCGAGCTCTTCGGCGAATTCGTCCCAGCGCGCCGCAACCGTTTCTGATCGCCGGATAATCCAGCGGATGCTTTCGGCTTGGTGGTTGCCGCCGAGATACGCTCCCGCGTAGCCGAGACCCCTCAGGATCGCGACCATTCTTGCAGCGCGTTCCAGGCGCGCCGCGCGTCCGGCGTCGGCGGCCCCGGCTTCCACGCGAATCTTTTCCAGAAGCTCCGGGGAAACCCAGCATCCCGGAGGTTCTCCCTTTGACATTTTGTCGGCGCCCTTCGCGCTCAACATATAAACGTTGCCCAAGAGAGGAACTTTCAGATTTCGCTCGTCGACGTAGCGCTTCAGTTCGCGAAACTTACGGGCATCAAAGCCCAGCTGCGTGATGGCATAGTCGGCGCCCGCCGCGACTTTCTTCTCCAGTTTCAGATACTGATAAGCACAATCCGATTCCGTGTACTTGAACGGAGAAACCGCGACGGAAACCCAGAACGGCATTCCGCGCTGCCGCATTTGATCGATGACGTGGACGAGTTGGACGGAATCCAACGCGAACGTCGATGAAGCAGCGCTGGCCTCCGATGCCTTGGGGTAGTCGCCGCTCAGTGCCAGGATATTTTCGATGCCCAGAGCGTCAAGATCCGCCAACGCCTTGCAAACCGCTGCGGAGTCACGATTCACGCAGGTCACGTGAATGTTGGGAGTAAGTCCGCGAGCCCGCGCCGCGGTGCCCACGCGGATCGGATCGTGCCCGATGGCTCCGCCCGCATAGCTGGTGATGCTGCCGGCGACCACTCCAGGCACCTGAGCCAAGTTCGAGGCGACTTCCAGCAAGCGCGCCTCGCGCGTGAGCCGGCTCGCCACCAACTCAACGACATAGCAGAACCGTCCAGCGGTCAGCGCTTCCCGTAGTGGATTCGGCGCGGCCATTTCACTTGCCAAGCTCCTTGCGGACCAGCCGCGTGCCTTCCACCATAGCGCAAAGCTTGGCGAAGGCCACCTGTCGCGGCAAATGGAAGCAGCCGCAGTCCGGCAGGACGAAAAGACGCTCAGCAGGAGCGAATTTCAGGCTTTTGCGAACGCGCTCGGCAACTACGTCGGCGGTTTCCACGGCTTGAGTCTTCACGTCGATGACCCCAACTCCCACCTCGAAATGCGGCACCAGCTCGCGGAGAAGTTCCAAATCTTCGTCTCCTCTCCGGGCGAACTCGAGAGTGAGCTGCTGCACTTTCACTTCAAAGATCTTCGGCAGCAGGTAGCGGTAACTTCCCTCCCAGGAGGGTTTGCCGTAGCGATTGCCGTAGCAGATATGAACGCCGATTTTGGTTTGCACGCCCTCGACCAGTGTATTCAAAGCATTTACGGCCCAGACCAAGTCGTCCGGAAAACCGGAGAGGTATGGCTCATCAATTTGGATATGTCGCGCGCCGGCTTTGACCAGTTCCTTCAACTCTAGATTCAGAACGCTGGCAATGTCAGTGGCGAAAGCTTCTTCGCTCGGGTAAAAATTGTTGCGAATGCGCTTGGAAAGAGAATGCGGGCCGGTAATGCAAAACTTGGTCTCCTGGTTTGTATTCGCCGCCAGAAAACGAAAGTCCTCCGTCAAACCCAGAGGAGCGTGAGGGAGTTTTCTCTCCACCACGCTGTTGTAAAAGTCATAATAAAATTTCTTCGAGCCCCGATCGATCTGCACCCCGGGCATACGCTCCACGAAATAATCGATCAAATTGTCGCGACGCAGCTCCCCGTCGGTAATCACGTCGAGACCCGCGACCTCTTGATCTTTGATCGCCGCTTTTACCGCGGTATCGTGAATCTCGTCGAGATCGACGCGGCTGATTCGCCGCGCAAAATATTCTGTTTTCAGCCGCTCCAGCCACCCCGGCATCGAGTAGCTGCCCACGACGGTAGTAGGAAGAATGGGAAGACTCATGGCTTACTCCCGCTGCGTTGTGTAGAGGATCGACGTGCGCGATCCCTTCCGGTAGTGGAAGGGCGCGAAGTGCACGTCGTAGCCGGCACGTTCTGCCACCTCTCGCAACAGAACGCCGTTCACCCAGTTTACGATCGAGCCGTCCAGCTTCCCCGGACCTTGAAAACCCAGACGGCACTCATTGAGGTTGCTGATGAAAATGTCCTGCACTTGCAGATACCCGCGTGGATGCAGCAGAGGCACGGTATTGCGAAAGCTTTCGAGCGCTCCAGAGCTCAGATGGAAACGCAAATCACTCGGAGCGGTCCGCAACACCTCCGCGAGCTGCCTGGCGTCCAGCCCCGTGGGCAGGGTATCCTGAGGCAGCTCATCCAAGGGAACCAGGCGCTCTTCCAATCGCAAACATTTCCACACGTCCTGCCAAAACGCCACGCCCTGGCTTCGTTCCTGAAAGTAGTCCGGGCCAACGTCTAGCAACCGGCGCACCATGCGGCTAACTCCCCCAACCTCCAGACCAAAGGCCTGCGCGATCCGACTCGCTTCAGCCATCCGAAGATAGGCCCGAACCTGCACCAGATAGAGCCGCCCGTCGCAGCGCGCCAGTTCCTCATCCGGCAGATTGTCATACACGTTGGTCATGTGAATGTGTAGGATCTTGTGGCGCAAGAACGCCAGTGTCTGTATGGGATTGAGCGCGTCCAGAACCAGAAAGCTGCACAGGTCCATGTGTCTCTGGACCGCGGGCTTCGACCGCTCCAGGGTAGCCGGCGAATAATCCGCCAAAAGAAATTTCAGCCGCGGGTAGTATTGCGTTCCGCGTTGTTCATCCAGCGCCCGGAAGCAATCGAGCCACAAGCCCGAACGCGTACCCATTCCAACGCCAATCTCCAAAACAAAAACCTCGGCAGGCAGCTGATGATGGCTCTCCAAGTCCTTCAAAAGCGTCCAAAAGTCGGCCACGCTATCCGCCACCGCGCCTTCATGGTTCGCGTCGGACTTGCCGCCGGGCAGCGCTTGCTCGTAACTCCGGCCTGTCGCCTTCTCCCAATCCGTCAGGTGATGCCAGTACAACCCGTTAAACTTCCACGCGATGCTTGAACGAAACGAAGCAAAATCCTCGAAAACTACGCGATCTTCTTCTCGCGGAGCATCGGAATCCGCCAGCCGCATCGCCTCCAGCAACGTGCCACGCAAGACCCCGGGCGAGATCTGCCGCATATCGACATGCACATCCATCAACGACGGATCATCGCCGGCTTCAGTCACGGCGCGCATGATCGTGACCGGCTCGCGAAAATTCTGCTTGTATTGAATCCAATCCAGATGAATGCGCAGCCGCGCAAACTGCGCTTGCTCAATGTGGCCTTCCTCGAGCAGTCCGTACAACGCGTCGATCACATCCTGGGAGGTAGCTGCCGCGGACTTTCGTTGCAGATGATTAAATTGAAGAATCATGGTCCTTGGGAAGCGGCAGCGCGCGGCATCGTAGCAGCCAGCTTCACTCCAGACAACGCGTCACTCACAATTTAGCGCGCTTTGCGTTCGATTATCGCAGCGGACCGCTCGCGATCAGTGCTCCGCGTCGTCGCGGGCCAACTCTTTCGGGTCCGCGATCCGCAAAACGCCCAGTGGCCGCGCTGTAGAACCCGATGAAAAATGTCGTCGATCATGCCTCAGCTTTCGCCGCCCGCGCCCCTCAATGCACGCCGCGTTCGAAGCCCACCCAATACGGACGCCGCAACTCTTTGCGATCGATCTTTCCAGCTGCAGTCTTGGGAATTTCCCCGCGAAATTCCACCGACTTCGGCGTCTTCACCCCACCGAGCTTCGCCTTGCAGTGCGCCAGCAATTCTTCCGCGGTCAGCGAGTGCCCAGCCCTCAACACGACCACCGCCTTGACCGCCTCTCCCCATTTTTCGTCAGGAACGCCGATCACCGCGCATTCGTGGATCTGTGGCAAAGCCATGATCCCCGCCTCCACCTCCGCCGAATACACGTTGAAGCCCCCCGAGATGATCATGTCCTTCTTGCGATCCACAATGTAGAAGTACCCGTCCTCATCGTAGTAGCCGACGTCCCCGGTGTGATGCCAGCCGTGCGCCCGAATCTCCGCCGTAGCTTCGGGCATCTTGTAATATCCGGGCGTCACCAGCGACCCGCGTGCCACGATCTCGCCAACCTGTCCGGCGACCAGCAACTTGCCCTCGTCATCCATGATTCCCAGCCGCACCGCCGACGTCGCCTTGCCGCAACTTCCCAGGCGCTCCGGATGATCTCCAGCCGCAGCAGCCGCCAGCGTTTTCTGGTCCAGCCAAGTCAGCAACATCGGCGCCTCCGTCTGCCCGTAACACTGACACATGCACGGCCCAAAAACTTCCACGCCCCTCTTAAGTTTGTCGGGCGAAACCGGCGACGCCGCCAGCAAAAACACCCGCAAACTCGAGTAGTCGAACTTCCCCAAGTCCGGGTGCGCCAGCAGCGCATAAAATGCAGTCGGTGGCAAAAATAAATGCGTCACTCGAAACCGCTCGATATTTCGCAGCACTTCCCCGGCGTCAAAACCAGGCATGACCACGTTAGTCGCCCCCAACGGAAACAACGCGAAAGCGACCACCCCAGCCGCGTGCGAAAGCGGCGCCACGCTAAGGCAAACGGGATCGAGGTCCTCGCATTTCCAGTAGTGGCTAGCCATCTCCGTCATCGTTCCCCAAGCCAAGCCGGTCACGCGAACGCCTTTCGCAGGGCCGGTAGTCCCTCCGGTAGGCACCAGCCCGATCAATCGGTCAGCATTCCCCAGCGCATCGCCCCAATCGATGTCCTCGATCTCGCTCCCTCGCTCCATGAACGCTTCCAGCGAAGGATTGCCGCCATTCTTCACATCGATGCACACAAAATTCTTCAAGGAAGGAACGCGCCGCCGGATCTCCTCAACAATCTCACCGAAACTGCTGTGATAAAACAGCCACGACATCTCCACGTAGTTCATGTATTCCACGTTCGCATCCAGCGCATTGCGGTAATTGATGGGCACCCACACCGCGCCAGCTCGCATCATCCCCAGCATGCAAAAAAGAACGTGAGGATCATTCCCCGAGTAAATTCCCGCGCGTTCCTCTCCGCGAAGTCCGCTGGCCCTCATAGCTCGCGCAATACGCTCCGTATGAGCGCGCATCTCTTCATAGGAATATTGCTTACCCTGGTCGAGAATCGCGATGCGCTTGGGAAACGCCTCGGCCCCTTTGTCGAAGTAATCTATCGCGCGCATTCTTGGAGTGCCGCGCTTGGGCGTCGCCTTTCGATGTTGAGGCGAGATTTCAAGGCTAGCTGCTCACGCTCCTTTCGCGTTCTCCAGCAACATGGCAATTCCCTGCCCTCCGCCAATACACGCCGAAGCCACGCCATAACGCAGCTTCGCCCGGCGAAGCTCCCGCGCCAGAGTAATCCCCAGCCGGATTCCCGTAGCCGCCAGCGGGTGCCCAATCGCAATAGCTCCGCCGTTCACATTCAACTTATTCCCGTCGACCTGCAATTCGCGCTGCACGCTCAACACCTGCGCACCGAACGCTTCATTGATTTCAAACCGCTCAATGGCGTCGAGCGTAAGGCCGCAACCCCCGAGCAATTTCCGGATCGCCGGCGCCGGCCCCATGCTCATCCACTCCGGAGGAACACCGACCGTCGCCACCGCCGCGACCCGTGCCAGCGGCTTGATCCCGCGAGACCGCGCGTACGCTCCCGAACCAACCAACGCCGCTGCCGCTCCGTCGACAATCGCCGAGCTGTTCCCGCCGGTCTGAACCCCACCAAAAGCAGGCCGAATCTTCGCCAGCGCCTCATAAGGCGACGGCCGCACGTGTGTATCGCTCGCAATGCTGTCGATACCCTTTGGAAGCTGCACATCGCGCGTCTTATAACCGGCCAACTCGAATTTCTCGCTGACCACCGGAACGATCTCGCCGGAAAGAAAACAGCTCTCCTGAGCCGCCAGCGCCCTCCGGAAGCTGCTTTCCGCGAAACGGTCCACTTCCTCGCGCGTAATGCCATATTTCTTCGCAACGCTCTCCGCGGTATCTCCCATGGTGCAGCCGGGAGCCGTATCCATGAGCGCTTCCCACAAAAAGTCCTTGAACTCCACTTGCCCCAACCTAAACCCGGCTCGGTGCGTATAAGCGGCAATCGGGTTCCGGCTCATTGACTCCGCGCCAGCACAGAGCGCCAGATCAATTCTCTTCAGCGTGATCGCGTCCGCGGCCTGACCGATCGCTTCAATTCCCGTCCCGCAAACGCGTTGGACCAAAAGCGCGGGCCGGTCGATGGGCACTCCGGAATACAACCCGATATGCCGCGGCAACACGTAGGCATCAAAGCTCGTTTGCGCCACGCTGCCCGCGATCACCGAACCCACATCCGTAGCGGGCACCCCGGAGCGTTCGAACACCGCCCGCGCCGCCTTGATTCCCAGATCGATCGGCGACACCAATCCCAAAGCTCCGTTGTAATCCACGAAAGGCGTCCGCACCCCGTCCAGAATCCAGATATCTTCGTACGCGGCGAACAACCCGCCAAGTTCCTGAGTCATGGTCATTTCCTTGCGATGCGCACAATATGCGGCATCTCCGCCGCGGAATACATCTCTTCAACCAAACCCGCTCGGTTGTCCAGAACCGCGCGTTGGTTCAGCGAACCTTTGTCTGTCATCTCCCCTGCATCCAGCGAAGGCGGCTCTTCCATCAGAATGGCACGAGTGACGCAATTCGAGCTGCCAGTGGAAGCCCTCGAAAAACTCTCCAGCAGCGCCCCGAAGCGTGCACGCACAGAATCGCTTTTCAAAATCGCCGCCACGGTCGCACCCTCCGCAAGATCAGAGCACAGAGCGCGGCAAGCCTCGACGTCAGGAAAAACCATCATCCCCACTTCATCGCGATCGTGCCCCGCAATCACGCAATCGCGCAGCAACGGAGAGAAGTGCCCTAGAATTCTGGCGCGCAAGGGCCCCACGCTGACCCACGTCCCAGTCGAAAGCTTGAAATCCTCGGACAAGCGGCCATCGAACAAGAATCCCTTGCTGACGTCCTGCGGATCGACAAACCGCACGGCGTCACCCATCTTGTAAAAGCCTTCCTCGTCGAAACATTTCTGCGTAAGCTCCGGCTGCCGCCAGTAGCCTGGGGTGATATTCGGGCCCCGCACGCAAATCTCCAGTTTGCCTCCCTGCGGAACGAGCTTCGCTTCCACTCCGGGAATCGGCAAACCAATGACGCCGGCGCGATCCGTTTCCCAGGTAGTTTGCACTGCCATCGGAGCGGTTTCCGTTGATCCCAGCCCGGTCACCATGATCACTCGCTCGCCGCAAGTCTCCATGCCCAATTCCCGGTAAGCGTCCCACACCGGCTGCGATAGCCCCGCCCCGGCATAAAACAACAACTTCACGCGGCTAAAAAACTTTTCGCGAAGCTGCCGGTCGGCTCGCAGAATCGGCAGCAAATCTTCATAGCCCTTGGGCACGTTGAAATACACCGTCGGCGCAATTTCCCGCAAGTTCCGAACGGTTTCCTGGATTCCCGCGGCACCCGGCTTGCCTTCGTCGATATAAAACGTCCCACCGTTGTAAATCGTGATACCGATGTTGTGGCTTCCGCCGAAAGTATGATTCCACGGCAGCCAGTCCACCACCACCGGCGGCTCATCCTGCAAGAACCCAAACACCTGCGCGATCATCTGCTGATTGCTGGTGATCATACGGTGCGTGTTGACCACCGCTTTTGGCATGGCTGTCGAGCCGGACGTCAGCAGGAACTTCGCGACATCGTCAGGCTGAATCCGTTCATGCGCGACGTCTACCGCCGCCGTAGGCTGGCTCGCGGCCAAATCCGCAAACAGCGTAAGCCTTCTACCCCGCCGCGTTCCTCGCGTCGCCACCACTTCCACTTCGTCGCCGGCCACTCCGTCAATCGCGCGGCCGTATTTCTCCAAGTCCGAAGCAAAGATCATCCCCGGCGTCAGCAACTTCACAGCGTGCTTCAATCTCGCGAAATCACTGGAAACCAGCGAGTACACCGGCGAAACATGCGCCGTGGGAATCCCCACATGTTGTCCGGCCAGCATCAGCAACGCGTGCTCGAAGTCATTCTCCGAAAGAATCATGACCGGCCGCTCAACGGAGAGCTCACGCTCCAGAAGTCCCTGAGCAATGCGGCGAACCGCCGCCAGCACCTCCGCATAGGTGAGGTTCTGCCACTCTCCATCGGCACCGCGCTTTGCGAAGCAAATACGATCCGGCGCCGCCGCAGCCCATTGAACGAGTCGGTCCGTAAGCACTTTAGGATACGGACCCAGCGTCTCGTCCGGGCGCACGCGTACGACGCCATCCGCCAAATGCTCAATCGACGCTCCCGAGGTGCGCAACCGTACCGCGCGGACTCTTCCTAGCTCCTCGGCGGAAGCCGCGCTGCCATGGGATTCGGCCCGCCGGATATTCTCCCCAGGGTTAGAACAGGGTGATGGTGAAATCTGGCTGCTCATTTGTAGTCCATCTGCCTCGCTGTCCATCCTCAGTCGGCCATCGCCGTCCGCAATTCACTGGCTTCCTTCCTGACATTCGCGGTCTCCTTCAGGAACACCGCCGCCAGCATAATAAGGACGCTGCCTAACGCCGACATCCATAGCGTGATTCCCAACCCATATCTTTCCGCCAAAACACCCGCGAGAACGGGCGCCGCCGTCGCACCCGCGATCTCCCCGATGAACGTCGGCAATCCAATCGAAGTAGCCGCGAATTGCGGTGGAACGCTCTCGGTCGGCACCAGCACTAAGATGAGCGCTCCCATTCCCTGCCCGGTATTGCTCAAGAACAAAACCGCGGCCAGTAACCACGGGAAGGAATAAAGCCAGGAAACCTGAAATGCCAGCGGCACAATCGCGGACAGCGCGGCCATTAGCAACAACACCGGCTTGCGGCCCCAACGATCCGAGAGCGATGGCAACAGGAATCCCAGGAAAAAACTCCCCAACCCGGTCGCTCCCAGCAAAAACCCCGCGGTAGTGGACGGCTGGTGCGCCACTTGAGTCAGGTACAGCGGCGCAAAAACATTCTCCAAGAACAGCCATGACATAAAACCGGTTGCGGCGATGCAGCACAGCCAAATGTTCCGGTATCGCAGCACGGAGAAATAATCTCCCAGCTTGATGGTTTCCCGCTCTACGCCCTCTTCGGACTGCCTCTGCGGCTCTTTGACAAATTTCCAGATCAAAGTACCCATGAGCAACCCAGGAATCCCGGCAATGAAAAACGCCCAGCGCCAGCCCATCCGCGCGGCCACTTGGGTCGTCAGCACTGGAGCCACCGCAAGCCCCACCAAGGCCGCAGCACTCACAATGATCCCGACGTTGCGTCCCCGCCGCGAGGGAGACGAGGATTCCTCGACCAGTGCCGACATGATCGACCAAGTCGGCCCTTCCGCAATACCCATCAGCGCGCGCACCAATAGAAGTTGATGGAAGCTGTGCACCGCTCCGGAAACCCAAGAAAGTATGGAAAAAAGGAAAACCGCAGGGATCAGAATCTTCCGCCGCCCGATGCGATCGGACACCGCTCCGAAGAACAGCGAAGACACCGCCCAAGTGATCGCCAACACCGAGGCCAAAAGCCCAATCTGTTCATGCGAAAGGTGAAACTCGCGCGCAATGTCCGGCGCCAAGTACATCTGAGACATACGGTCCAAGAAAACCGTGCCCCAAGAGAAAAACAGAATGCCCACTAAAATGTTTTCGTAGCGTCCCGCTGCGTATGTCTTGTTCATTCCGCCGTTGTGTATCGCCCGGCTCTAGCCGCGCCGAAAAATGTAGGGGCGCGCTTTAGCGCGTCCCTCCGATCTCTTTCCGCAACTTGCACCCTTATCTCAACAACATCGAAAGCTCCTGCGCCGCCGCCCGCAACCTCGGCAAAAACTTCGTCTGCATCTCCTGGATCGAAACCCGCTGTGCGTGCGCCCCGACATTAAGCGCCGCCACAATCTTCCCATTGGGATTCTGAATAGGCACCGCCATCGATCGCAGCCCCAACTCCAATTCCTGGTCCACGATGGAATACCCATTGCGGCTGACCAATCGCAGCACCTGCTTCAGTTTTTCTGCCGAAGTGATCGTGCGCTCGGTAAACCTCTTCAGCTCCGTCTGTGTGAGGTAGGTGTCCAGCGCCTCGGCAGGCAAGGTCGCCAGCAGGATCCGTCCCATCGACGTGCAAAACGCCGGCAACCGGCTCCCCACTCCCAAATCAATCGACATGATCCGCGTCACATTCGCGCGCGCCACGTAAATAATATCCGAACGGTCCAGCGTCGAGATGGAACACGACTCGTGCAGCTCATGGCTCACGCGTTCCAGCACCGGCTGCGCCGCCGTGGCCAATGGCATCGACGCGATATAGGAATACCCCAAGGCTAATATCCGCGGCCCCAAATAAAAGTGCCGCCCATCGTCCGATCCCGCAAATCCCAATTTCGCCAAAGTATACAAACACCGCCGCACCGCCGCGCGCGACAACCCGGTCTTCACGCTCAACTGCGAAATCGTAAGTTGCCTTTTTTTCTGCGTGAACGCCTGAATGACCGTCAATCCTCGCGCCAGCGAGGTCATGAAGTTGGGATCGCCACTGAAAGAATTGATATTCGCTAACGGCGTGTTGACGGTTTCCTCGGAACTCGCCGCGGCAACCACACTCACTCCGCGGCGTTCCGGGGCCGCGAATGCAGACTCACTGGGAGGCATATTCCTCATCTCCGGCGCTAAGTTTTCCCGGAAGGATACACGACCCGACCGATATACGCACGTCATTTCGATAATCGACCTTGACAACTTCCCGCCCCTTTCATAGATTCGCCCGCGTATCTCATATAATCGCCTCCGGAGAATTCATGGCACCCGTCGCTCCCTACCGCAGATACTACCCGGGCACCCAGCCCAATCATCTGCATCCGCCCTACGTCTCGTCGATCAAGCGCGCTCCGTCCAAGCCCCTCGTCTATCTTCCCCACACGCTTTCGGAAGTCACCGGCCCGGTCATCGGCCCCGAAGTCGTCGACCCAAAAACCTGCGACCTCACCCGCCAACATCCCGGTGAGCCCCTCGGCGAGCGCATCATCGTCAGCGGCCGCGTCCTCGACGAAAACAGCCGCCCTCTGCCGCACACCCTCGTCGAAATCTGGCAAGCCAACGCTGCCGGCCGTTATCTCCACGAGCGCGACCAGCACAACGCCCCGCTCGATCCGAACTTCACCGGCTGCGGCCACACCCTCAGCGACTCCGAAGGGCGCTACCGTTTCGTCACCATCCGCCCGGGCGAATACCCCTGGGGCAATCATTACAATGCCTGGCGCGCCGCGCACATTCACTTCTCCGTATTCGGCCCCGCCTTCGCCACGCGCCTAGTCACGCAAATGTATTTTCCGGGCGACCCGCTGATGCCCTTCGATCCCATCTTCAACTGCACCGCCGACGAAAAGGCCCGCAACCGCCTGATCTCCCTCTTCGACTGGGAAACCACCATCCCGGTGCAGGCCCTCGGCTACCGTTTCGACATCATTCTAAGCGGACGCGAAGCTACCCCGCTCGACACCCATTCGCACGGGACAAAGTCATGAGCCTCCAAGCCACGACCTGGCAGACCGTCGGCCCCTTCTTCAAAATCGGCCTGGCCTGGCTCTATCAAGACGACATCGCCGGCCCCGGCGCCTCCGGCGACCGCGTCACCATCGAAGGACGCATCCTCGACGCCGACGGCCAGCCGGTCCCCGACGGCGTCCTCGAAATCTGGCAAGCCAACTCTCACGGAAAGTACGCCCACCCCGACGACACCCAAGACAAACCGCTGGAGCCCGGCTTCAAAGGCTACGGCCGCATCCCCACCGACGACCAAGGCTGCTTCCGCTTCACCACCATCAAGCCCGGCCGTGTCCCCGGCCCGGACAGCCCCAGCTCCGAGAAAAAATTGCAAGCTCCGCACCTCGCCATCTCCGTCTTTACCCGCGGCCTCCTCCGCCGCCTGATCACCCGCATGTATTTTCCCGACGACCCAGCCAACCACGAAGACTTCGCCCTCAACCTGGTCGAGCCCGCCCGCCGCCCTACCCTGATCGCCAAAAAGGCAAACAACCGCCCGAACACCCTGGAGTGGAACGTCATCCTCCAAGGCCCCAACGAAACCGTCTTCTTCGACGCCTGACCGACCCTCTCTCTGTACGGGCGCAGCAGTGCTGCGCCCAATCTCGGCAAGGTCCTTGCGCTTGAGCACATCGCCGCCACTCGCTGTGAAGGCCCCCGCAGCAGCCTGATTGTGATTTACACTGGATGGCGCAACGGGCTACGCTAATCGGTAGGATTGGGGTCCAAGGGACTTTGACCCGGGCGAGTACTCCTATGCGTCACCGCCCGCAGGCACGAAAAGAAGATCCTAGTCTAAACCAAGCTGTGATGTTGGAAGCCCGCTCTGGAACTTTATGACGCTTGGGAAGATTTCACTCATTCTCAGCCTTCTCGGGGCCGCCGGAATCCTCGTGTTCGCATTCCTCCTAGGCGAACTCTCCTTCCAGAACCCGGCAGCGAAGCCGGTCCAGCCTGAAAATGCCACCACCATCACAGCCACATACGCCGGAACCCGCCTGAAGCAAGTCGACAGAACCCACGCGATTCTGTCTTTTGCCTACGATCTTGAGAACAATACCGTTAACGAATATCACCTCTCCGATTCGCCGGACATCCTGGTGATGGCCAGGCTCAAAGCCGAAGGCACCCTGAGCCAAACCGAAGCGTTGAATGTCAGCTATCCCGTGGTCGTGCCCTCCAAGCAGACCGTCCGCGTCGAAGTCCAGGAGCAATACGCCTTCCTATGGCCCTCCGCGTCCGATCCGGGCCTCGACGAAAAGTTAAAGAATTTCGTAAAAGAAAGGCTGCAGAACGTAGCAGGTTTTGTGCTCTTTGATGAGATGGACCACTGGCAGGTAGAACTGCCCAGCGGCTGGGCCACGATAGCGAAAAACTGATCGCGCAACGTTTTTCACGCTCAGTCTCGCAGCTTCATCGAAATGGGAGGGCGACACTTAGCCCCAAAATGTCATCATCTCTTCAAGATGAAAGTCTAATCCCCGCGACCGGCGACCGGCGCCTTTTCTCCAGAAAGAAACTCCCGCAGGTTGTGCTGGTGTTTTTCGGTCACAATGGCTGGGGTCGGTTAGTCAACATCAGCGACAACGGCATGGCCTTTGAGTTCTCCGGCCTTTCCGAAGTCGGCCAGGTCATCAGCTTTGAATTGGCCGATCTCACGCAAAATTCCATTCAGGTCGACGGGCGCATCGTTTGGGCCCGCGACCTCGACAAAATTGCCGGCGTAGAATTCATCGACTTGACCCCGGAGAGCAAGCAGCAGATCCGGCAATGGCTCGCGTCCGGCAAGTTCACCCAGACTCGGCTCCACGACGAAGCCCAACGCCAAGCAAGCCAGCTTAGAGCCTTCGAGGAGACCAAGCCCCCCGCAGAAACACAGCCCCCGGACGACCGCAAGCCGCTCCAGGAAACCAAGCCCGCCGCAGCAATCCAGCCGACGGACGCGTTCGAGCCTGCCGATTTGTTCAAGCCGGTCGACGAACTCAAGCCGCTCGAACCCCCACCGAAGCGCGACAAGCCCCCCGCCCGCGCAAGCGCAGGTCTATCAAGTCTGGTGCCCGAACCGCGGCCCGAGAAGCCGCCCACGCACCCGAAGATTGTGGAGCAGCAGCCGAGTCTCCAACCAGGAGAGCGCCATCCGCGGGGCCTAAGCAGTCTGGTACCCGAACCGCGGCCCGACAAGCAGCCAACCCTCCCGAAGGTCGTGGAGCCTCGCCCAACTCCGCAGCCGGAGAAGCGCAACCCGCGGGCTGTGACCAGCCTCGTACCCGAACCGCGGCCTGAACCAAGGCCTGAACCAAGGCCTGAATCGCGGCCCGAACCGCGGCCCGAACCGCCGCCTGAACCGCAG
>Ga0210384_10001751_pt1 | contig 28285 bp, 22 predicted proteins | sample IncBWH2MmetaG_FD_160574 | JGI IMG/M metagenome (GOLD analysis project Ga0210384, IMG submission 160574) | Forest soil microbial communities from Barre Woods Harvard Forest LTER site, Petersham, Massachusetts, United States - Inc-BW-H-2-M | ecosystem: Environmental > Terrestrial > Soil >...
TTACGGAGACCGAGTTGTAGTTCGGGGCGATCCCATAGGCATAGGTTGTGTAATACCCTGTCTTGGTTGCGGTTTGGCTGCAAGTCCCGCTGCCCGTGGACGAAGTGACTTCACAAACCGAAGTCAGGCGGCCGAGAGCGTCGTACTGCAGCTGTTTGCCCTTCGCGTTCTCTCCCGTGGGTGCGGGCAGTAGGGTGCGGTACACATCATTATTGCTGTAGGCAACAGAAACCGTACCCGCATTCGGATCGGCCGTTTGCAGCGGCCGATTGAGCGCATCGTAAGTAACTGAAGTCCCCGGCCCTGACGAGTTCGTTCCACCGGCGCTGGCGCTGTAGGTTGCCGTCGTCTTCGACGGCCGCCCATCAGTGTCAAACTCAAATTCCTGGGAATCGAACGTGGCTGACCCTGGGGCTTCGCGTCGCTGCGAAAGAATGCGCCGGCCCAGGCTGTCGAACGTGGTCAACATGTCAACCGTGGATAGGCCGCTGTTGAAGTTCAGCACACTCTCCGCCGAATTCGTGGTGGGATAGGTAATCGTCTTAACATTCCCACCCTTGTCCGTATAACTTGCCGGCCGCCAGAAGTAATGGTCGTTGTAGAGAATGCTCTCGCTCTTTCCATTAGGATCCGTGAGCGATGTGATCACCCCTCCCGTACAATTCCAGGCTGGAGTTACGGTCAAGCTCCCGGTCGTAATGCTCGTCGGGAAGGAATTGCCGCACGAGGCGCTGTTATAAGTTCGCGTGGTTAACATTCCGTTGACGTCGCTGGAGACGTACATATTACCGGTGTCGTAGTAAGTGTTAGTTCGGCGCTGTGTAGTTGAGCCTTGCGTCAAGGTGACGATGCTGGTGAGGTTCCCCCGCGAAGCCGACCCTACACTGACGTGCTGCGGTGTGCCCGTGGTTGCGACCACTGCGGTTTCGTCGTAGTTGTACGTGTTCTGCGCGAGGGTATGGCCGCCGCCATCCTGTGTTGTCACCGTGGCATAGAACGCCTTGATGTTTCCCAAATTGGACGGGTACGTGTAGATCGTCTTGCGCAGCAACGCTCCGGGAGCCGTCGGACCATAGTCGTAGTTATCCATCTCGGTCGGCAATCCGTAAGAGTTAAACAGCGACACGCTCTTGGCTTGTAAGCCGCTTGATCCCAGTTGGGTAATAACAGACCGTTGCGTGATGGGAAGCGTAATCGCTGTCCCAGTGCAGGGAGACGCGCTCCCGTTGTAGCAGGTGTTTGAAGTCTGCAGCAGATTGGCGGTTGAAATAGCACCTTGATAAACCTGGCGTTGGGTTTCATAAATCCCCTGGAACTGCACGACCGTGTAATTCCCTGTGGGATCCTTTATCGTGGTCGTTGACGCAGTCCCCGTTCCTTGCACGCGCGAGTAAGTCCATACGCCATCCGGTGTAGTGCGGGTGAATCCGGAAGTGCTTCCGTCGGAGCAGAAAATCCCGTTATGCCCGCCGGTGTAGGCATACGAAATCGTTCCTCCTGCTGGGACTCGAATAGACGCCAACCGCCCGGTGACATCCCCGGTGAATCCCGGCGTCGGCTCATAGGTGAACTGATAGTAGCTGCCATCTGGCAGCGTCACGCGATCTACTAGGTGCGCAGTTGTAGCAGGATACTCCACGATGCCGGAGCATCCGAAGTTAGTCTTCACCGTGTAAGCCTTAAAAGTGACGGTCACGGCTGCCGGTGTACCAGCCGGGCTGGTGTATGTGAGCGTGTAGGGGTTCGGATTTCCCCCCGCTGCCGTGAGCGCTGTCGTCCCCAGCGTATCAGTGTAGTGCCCGCTCTTGTCTACGTTGACCTCGTTGCCGTTACGGTCGATCACGCTGCCCGGCACGACTTGCGGATTTAGCGGCACGGTCGCCTGCGGAATAATGTAGTCGCCTTCCGCTGACGTCAGCTGGAAGCTTCCGTAGAACGCGTCGGCACTAACCGTATATCCAGAATCATCAGCCGCCACCGACACCAGGGGATAGTCAATTCCGTCTATGTTGTCCCACAGAGCACAGCCCGCAAAAGGATGCCCTGTCCCAAAGCCGTCGTAGTACACGATGTTGCAAATCGAAATGTCGCCATAGCCGTCGACTGTTTCGCTATAACCCAAAACACCGACATTCAAAGCCGACCCGCTCCAGCCTCCGGTGGTGATTGGATTCCAAAATGTCGTGCTGCCTGACACAGCCGGATACCAAAATGTCGTGTCGTAGGTCAGGTCAAAATTAAAGGGTATCCCGCGGCCCGCTTTGTGTAGCACGGGAACTGTGAAATGCGCGTTCAGGTTTCCGAGGTCAATGATGTCGACAGGGCCTCCACCGAAACTACCGAACTTCGGCTTCCCTATCTCCCAGACTTGCGCCGAGGCAAAGGTTGTCACGACTGCAACCATGATCATCACAAACACATAGCGGTATGCGCGGGCCATTTGGCCTCCTTCCCAGTGCTGGTGGAGTTACTGAGCGCTGATAGAACTTGCGGTTAGACCTGTGTTAGCTGCTGCCGTCTCCAGGCGCAGATCCAAGATCAGGTTGCGGTTGAAGTACTTTTGAATGTGAAAGGGTACCTGCGCCCCATTAACTGGCCGGTAATCTGAAAAACGGATTTCGACGGGGATATCGATCCTCATGTCATTGTCCGGGTGCGTGACGAATTGCACTCTCGAAAGCAACACTGTTGAAGAATCGAAATACAATTCCATCTTGCCTGCGCTTTGAAGCAGTTTTTCAGCGTGGGTTGGCAGATGAACAGGGAATTTCCGGGAAACGCTCAGGTGTTCCTCTGAACCCCGGTCGTTGGTTGTCGTCCCTGCGTAGGACATCGATATGTTTGTATTCGCAGTGATCCGGCTCAGCATGAGAACTGGGGAAAACCACACGGAGTCTTCCGTTAACAAATTGTGAGCTGCCATTGTGTGAGCTACTCCGTCGGGACCGCTCCATGTTCCGGCAGAGCCCTTCTCCGATGTAGTGCGCATCTCACTCCTCAGACCAGACGGAAAGCTGAAGTCCACACGCGACTCCCCGCTGGCCAGTCCCTTGATCACCGCCGTTCCAGATTCGTCATCCGAACCTACAACCCGACGCACTGTTCCGGTGAGAGCGACATCATCGATGCGCTGCCCACCGCTGAGGAGGCTGAGGGATTTTGCAGTCAGCGCGGCCGTTTGCGGGTTCGTCGTACCTATATTCACCTGGGCGAAAGCGGGAATAAGGACGAGACAGAAAACCAACACGAACCATTGACGGTTACTTTTCATAGTTGTTCTCCTCGTGCCGACACTCCTACCTCCCGGTCGTGAGCGGCAAAAATTCCAACAAGAATGGGCTCGGCGATTAGCGATAGGCGGCGCAGCCGAAGCGGGACATCGCCGACATCTTTCCCAAATCGGGAAAGATTGTGCTAGTTAAATAAATCGGTCTTGGAACACTTGTCAATAAAAAAATGATCCGTTTTCTGTGGAAAACGGATCATGGTGCGTTGGAGTGACACCGCGAGAAATAGTCGCGCGTTGTTCCAGAACACTAAGGAGATCCACTTAAGCTAGGCAGGAGTTTTTGATTTGTAATGTAATTTTAATAGTTGTCCGTCGCCAAAAGTTAGAACTGGCGTGAACCCACCAGCTTAAGTGCGCGCATGGGAGAGTAGCGTTGGTATATAAGGGTTCGCCATGGTGCGTCTGCTCAGGCTCCTGATCGGATTATTGCGTTGCTTTTTGTCATCGCGCAGGGATTTGTGGTTGGAGAATCTGACTCTGCGCCAGCAACTGACCGTTTTCAAGCGGGGCGGGTGGCCCACCTTTCGAGATGGTATCGCGCCTAGAACGGAACGGGGGAATCTCGATCACCCTTCGATTGGGCTTTGGCTGGAACAACCAAGACGAAGGGTGCCCCATCCTTTCGACTAGGCTCAGGGCAAGCTCTTGCGTTTTTTGCAAGGGTGGGGTAAGCGAAATCGATCCAGGATTCCCTCTCCTACGTGGCTGAAAATAATGGTCGGGGGGAGAGGATTTGAACCTCCGACCGCCTGGTCCCGAACCAGATTCCCCGGCAAGCGGCGTGTCAGCTTCTCAAAAGTCCGCTGCGCCTATGGCGCGTACAGGAGAGTCAAAGTGTCTTTCGCCGAATCATCATCATCGGTTTGCATTTGCCCGGTGGAGTGGTTGAAACCGGACTGCCGATGTGACTTCCAGAGAAAAAGGCGCGAAAGTCTACCAGCGGTAGTTAGCTGAACACTCTCTCCAGTCTGGTTTGATAACGAGGGTCGCCGAATTGCGGCGATTTTTAGCGATTCTCAGAAGAACGCAGGGAAAATTCTCTACAATCTAAGACTGCGTGGCGGAGGGAGAGGGATTCGAACCCCCGGTACCCTTTCAGGTACAGCGGTTTTCAAGACCGCCTGTTTCAACCACTCACACATCCCTCCGCATGAGTGTTGTCAACAGCTTACCAGCACTCCAAGATCACTACCAGTGCTGGGGCTGCGGAATCACGCAGCCACGGCATGGTGCTGCGAACACAAAAGTTCCCGCTCCGGTGGGCGCACTCCCGAGCGACACCAGCGTTAGTCCAGCGGAGAGTACAGTTGCCCTTCGATACGATCAGCGATTTTGGGCAGAGTCTTCTTTGCGTATTCCAGAAAGTGGGGAGCGCTTTTGTGGGCTTCGAGCGCGGCGTCGTCTTTGTATTGCTCGTAGAGGAAAAAGCGCCGCGGCTCCGTACGGTGGCGGTGGACTTGATACATCTGGCAGCCCGCCTCTTTGCGGGATTGCTCCTGGAGTTTGCTGAAGATTTCGGCCACTTCGGCATCGTGGCCGGGTTTCGCCATCCAAATTACCGAAAGCACTACCATGTACGCGCCGCTCCTTGTTGCTATTGTGAAACTACGCTTAAGCTCTTATCTTGTCGTGTTTCCCCGGCAAGACCGCGAGGAAGTCGTCCATATAAATTGTCTGATCGCGATCCGGGCCGGTTGAAATCATGCCAATCTTCGCTCCAGTTTCCTTTTCGAGGAACGCAAGGTATTCGCGCGCTGTTTGCGGCAGCTTAGCAAAGCTGGTGATGCCTTCTGTGGACGTCTTCCACCCGGGCATCCTGGTGTAGACGCATTCCAGGCGATCATATCCGCTGGACTGGGCTGGAGCATCGACTGACGCTTTGCCGTCCAGTATGTAGCTGGTGCATACAGGAATCTCAGCGAGTTCATCCAGGACATCGAGCTTGGTTACGACCAGCCAAGAGACGCCGTTAATCATATTTGAGTAGCGCAGGAGAGGGATGTCCACCCAGCCGCAGCGTCTGGGACGTCCGGTGACGGCGCCGAACTCGTTACCCCGCTTGCGCAACAGGTTGCCCATTTCGCCGTGATCTTCGGATGGGAACGGGCCTCCGCCCACGCGCGTGCAATAGGCCTTGGTGATGCCGATGACGGTGTCCATGGACGTTGGAGGCACGCCCGTGCCAATCGTAGCTCCGCCGGAAGTCGCGCTGGACGACGTGACAAACGGATAAGTTCCGTGGTCAATGTCCAACATGCTGCCTTGCGCGCCCTCAAAGACAACGGAGTCGCCTGCGGCAATCGCGTGGTTGAGGAGAGCTGCGGTGTCGCAAACAAAAGGCCTGATCTTCTCTGCGGCCGCTGCGTATTCCACGTACATCTTGTGCGGATCGAGCGGGTCGCCATTGAAGAGCGCGTGCGCGATCTGGTTTTTCTCCGAGCAAGCATTTTCAATGTGTGTCTTGAGCAGCTTAAGATCCAGCAGATCGGCGACGCGCAGGCCGCGGCGTCCCATCTTGTCTTCGTAGGTCGGGCCAATCCCGCGCGAGGTGGTCCCAATCTTGACCCGCCCCGGGGCGTTCTCCGCTCCCAGTTCCATCATGCGGTGGTAAGGCAGAATAACGTGGGCGCGGTTGCTGACGAAAAGGCTGCCATCCACGGCGATACCGCTATCGCGCAGCGTCGCAACCTCCTTGAGGAAAGCGATCGGGTCGAGCACAACGCCGTTGCCAATGACGCTGCGGCGGCCCGGGCGTAGGACGCCGCAGGGGATCAATTGCAGGACGGACTTCTTGCCCTGAATGATGACGGTGTGGCCGGCATTGTGCCCGCCGGCGTAGCGGGCCACGATGGAAAAGTTTTCGGAGAGGACGTCGACGATCTTGCCCTTGCCCTCGTCGCCCCATTGGGCGCCGACAATTACCGCGGTTCTGCCTCTGCTCAATTCACAACTCCGTCGAGAGAATGGCGGCGCAAAGCCGCCCAGCGCGTCTGCACACACGTGGCACCCGCATCGCGAGATTCGAGCCAGGACTTAGGGAGTTTTCGCGGGGCAGAGTGTACGGAACATGATAGCGTGCGCAGGGGGCGGGCGGCAATTGGGAAGCAGACAAGCGGCCGGCCAGCCAATTTAGGCCCTGCCAGGGAGGTGGCGCAGCTTGTAGACTGATCTGTCATTGAACGATCTGTCACTGGACGATCACCGCATGCCTGAACTACCCGAAGTCGAGACCATTGTCCGCGGCCTGGAAAACTGCGTTGCGGGCGACCGGATTCAGTCGGTATGGATTGGATCGAAGAAGCAGCCGCTGAAGTCTTCCGCAGCCAGGATTTCTGCAACCTTGACGAACAAGAAGATTGCCCGCGTTCACCGCATGGGAAAGCACATTGTTTTCGACTTGGCGGCGCAGAATTCCTCAGCTAGTTCCGCGGTTAATTCTCCCGACGCCCAGTGGATTGTGCATCTGGGAATGACGGGTCGTATGCTGGTCTGCGATCCAGAAGTTGAATCTGCCAAACACACACACTTGGTCGCCACGCTGGCTTCAGGGCGGGAACTCCGCTTTATCGATGCGCGCATGTTCGGAAAGCTAGCGGTTGCCGTGCCCGCCAAATTTGATCCAGGAGGCGTCGAGCCGCTCGACGTGGATGCTGCTACATTTGTGCTGCTCTTTCGAGGACGCAAGACGCCCATCAAAAGCGCGCTGTTGAACCAGAAACTGTTGCGCGGTGTTGGGAACATCTATGCCGATGAAGCGCTGGCACGGGTGGGGATTCGTCCGCGGCGCCGAGCGGCTGCGATTTCGCGGGGGGATCTGGCGCGGCTTCTTACTGCGGTACAGACTGTTCTGCGCGAGGCCATCGAACTCGGCGGTTCCTCAGTTTCCGACTATGTCGGTGCGGACGGGGAAGAAGGGTTCTTTCAGTTACAGCATCGCGTGTACGGGCGTGAAGGCGAGCCTTGCCTGGTTTGTGGCACGGCGATCCGGCGCGTGGTGATCGCTGGGCGCAGCAGTCACTACTGTCCGCAGTGTCAGAAGTAAGACGGCGCGAAGGAAAATCCTATGGCGAACTACACGATCGGCGTGGATATGGGCGGAACCAACTTGCGCGTGGCGGCGGTCGAGGAGCAGGGTCATCTCCTGGAAAAGATCACGCTGGGAACGCAAGTGTCCTTGGGCCGAGACCGCGTGATCCACGACATGTGCGACTCAATCCAGCAGCTCGCGCAGAAGTATACGTCTTCCTCCAAACTGCTGGGAATCGGCATCGGCGTTCCCGGAATTATTGATATGGAAACCGGTATGATGCGCGAGGCGGCAAATCTTCCTGGCTGGGCAAACTTTCCAGTGCGCTCGGAGATTGAGCAACGCTTGCACACGCATGTGATTCTGGAAAACGACGCCAAGGTGGCAACGCTCGGCGAGAAATGGCTGGGCGCGGGGCGCAATGTTGACGACATGGCCATGCTAACCCTGGGTACTGGTGTAGGCGGCGGCATGGTGCTGCGGGGAAAGATCTGGTACGGCATGAACGGTATGGCAGGTGAGTTTGGCCACTGGACCGTGGAACCGGAAGGGCACCCCTGCGGCTGTGGCAACCGGGGCTGCCTGGAGCAATACGCTTCCGCTTCGGCAGTGGTGCGCATGGCTCGCGAAGCGATTGCGAGTGGCGCCACGACTGTGCTCACGCAGGCCGCCAGCGCAGGCCAAGAGTTCAGCGCTAGGGCGATCTACAATCTCGCGGTTCAGGGTGACGAAGAAGCCCAGCGCATCTTCCGTCGCGTCGGCCGCGCACTGGGGATCGTGCTGGCTTCTTTGGTGAACGGCCTGAACCTGCCCATGTACGTGATCGGAGGCGGAGCCGCAAGTGCCTGGGAAGCCTTCGCCCCCTCCATCTTTGAGGAACTTCGCGAGCGCTCGGTGGTGTACGCGGCGACGGCCCCGACCATTTCCCTGGAAGGCGGCCACGGCGCTTCGGCGCAGGTGGAACCGTCGCAATCCGGGCGCAAGACGATCATTACGCGCGCGCTTCTGGGGAGCGATGCGGGTTTATTTGGAGCCGCGCGGTTGCCGATGATCGTAGATTAGGTAAGAGCTAGATTAGGCAAGAGCGACTGCGCACCGATCCGACGTCTAGCGCGGCAACGCTTTCGCCATAACTTTCCTGAACGCCGCCACAAACTGGTGATTCTCTTCCGGCGTGCCCGCGCTTACGCGGATGGCCGTGGGCGCGCCCCAGGGCTTGAGCGGCCGAATAATCACTCCTTCATCCTGCATGCGCTTGACGACTGCGATGCTGTCCTCCCCAACTTCGCAATAAACGAAGTTCGCCCACGTCGGAATGGGGTGGAAGCCCATATCGCGAAACTGTTCGGAGAGCCACTGCGTGCCCTCAGCGTTGTTGCGCAAAGTCTTGCCGATGTGGGCTTCGTCATTGAGAGCAGCGAGCGCGGCAGCTTGTGCCACCGATGAAACAGAGAAGGTCACGTGCAAGCGGGCGCAGTATCCGATAAGTTCCGCGGGACCCATTCCGTAGCCAATGCGCAACCCGGCCAGTCCATGTGCCTTGGAAAACGTCCGCAAAACGAGGACGTTACGTCCCTGGCGAACGTAATCCAGCGAATGTGAATACTCAACTCCCCGGAGCTGCGCAAAGTGCTCAGCGAACTCGTAGTATGCCTCGTCGATAACAACGACCACGTGCGGTGGAACGCGATCGAGAAAACGGTCCAGCACTGCCGCATCGAAGAGCGTTCCCGTGGGATTGTTGGGGTTCGCGAGGAAGACGATGCGGGTATTGGCGTCAATCGTTTCGACGATGGCGTCCAAATCAAACCCTTGGTCGCGGAGTGGGGCCTCGATCAGGGTGGCGCCTGTCGCCTTCGTTACGACGGGATATTGGATAAACGAAAGCTTGCTCGTGACCGCGTTGAGGCCGGGTACGAGCAGTGTCCGCGCGGCCAAATTCAAGAGACCGGTTGAACCGGGGGTCACCAAGATTTCATTGGGCTGCAGGCCGTGCTTGGTCGCGAGCGCCGCGCGCAGTGTGCCCGTGTTGTCGTCGGGATAGAAGTTGCCTTCGGCGAGCGCCGCGCGCATAGCGTCCAGCGCGAGTGGGGAAGGCCCGAAGGGATTCTCATTCGACGCTAGCTTAATGCAGGGTACCCCGCTCTCTTGTTCCGCTTGCAGGAGCGACTTGCCAGGGCTGTATGCCCCGAGAGCGCGTACGTGAGGCGGAACGAGGTGATCGAAATTACTCATGCTGCTCCTCAGCGTGAGGCCGGTTCTTGCTGAACTTGGATGGACCGAATTTAGGTCGAGGGAATTTCGATTGCGTGAACTTAGACTGAGTGGCTCCGGCCATACCGGGTTTGCGCGGGTCCTCTGTGCGCGCGGCGGGACGTCTCTCGGAGTCGCCTTCTTCCTTGGGCTTGCGCGGGCGTCGCTTGTCGGCGCCTTGCCAGAACGGTGCTCTCTGGTCCTTACCAGTACCGGCGCGATTTTGGTGAGCGTGTGGCGCACCGGGGCTTGCGGAGCGACCCGCGCTCTGATTTACAGCACCGCGCTCCTCTTTGAAGCGAGGTTTGGAGAAGTGAGGTTTGGACGGTCGATCTGTTCGAGAACGCTCGGCACGAGGACGATCTGGGCCAGCGCGCAAGCCATCCGGCTTTGGCCGATCCAGTACCGCCGCTCTTGCCCTGGGTGAGGGTGCGTTGTTGGTCCATTTCCGGGGACCAAGCGAGTTGGGGGCGTTGCTTCGAAAACTGCTTGGTTTCTTCCATTCAGGCCGTTGACTGCTCCGTTCAGGGCGGCCAGAAGCGGCGGCACTTTTATCGTAAGGGCGCGGCCTGCTGGTTGGTGAGGATACGTCGCGCATCCATTTTCTGGGTCCGCCCACGGCGGGGGCTCCAGCGCGCGACGCGCCAGGCTTGTTCCATGCAGGTCGTTGTTTGGCATTTGGGGAAAGAATAGGTCTCGGGGCGTTCTCGCTGGTCCGGGATTGAAATGGCGCTTTCTCGCCAACGGAGTCTCGCCGAAATTTGGCCTTGTACGGGCCCTTCTTGCGAAGGTCATTTCCGCGAAAGCCGCCAGGGCTCGGCCGTTCCGGGCGTGTCGAATTGCTGCGAGGGCCGGAGGCAAACGTGCCAAGCGGCTTCGGTGTCCGTTTTGGTTTGCCTGGGAGCGCAACCGCAGGCTGGAATTTCACTGGGGACCGCGCTTCTTCGCGCAGTTCGGTTTCAATGTGGCTTTCCGTGCGATCGGCTGGGCGGTCCTCTGGGTGGACGGCAGTTTCCGCGCTTGCGCTGGATCCGCGTTTAATAGCGGAGCGAAGTTGTTCGACCTCTTCCGGCAGCAGGTTACGAAATTTGCCAGGATGAACATCCAGCGTGAACGGGCCGTAGCGGACGCGCTTCAACTTTTCGACATGGTGGCCAGTCTCCTCGAACATGGCACGGACCTGGCGGTTGCGGCCCTCAATGAGCGTGACCTCATACCAGGGGTTTTCGGCCTGGTGGACGAGCTTAACTCCCGCTGGAGCGGTTCGCGAAGGGATTCCCTTGCGGTCCGGCAAGGAAATGCCAGCGCGAAGCTGCTCAACGGCGGCATCGCTGGGCTGTCCGCTCACTTTCACAAGATACGTTTTTGGAACATGGGACGCAGCCTTTGTCAGTGCATTGGCAAGCTCACCGTCGTTGGTGAGCAGCAAGAGACCTTCGCTGGCATAGTCCAGACGGCCGACGGGGTAGACGCGTTGTTTGACACCGCGCAGGAGGTCGACAACGGTAGGGCGGCCTTCGGGGTCGCTCAGCGTGGTGACGTAACCTTTCGGTTTATTGAGCAGGATGTAAACGTGGTGGCCGGAGAACTTGAGCAGCTTTCCATCGACGCGGATGTGGTCCTTCCCCGCGTCGGCCTTAGTGCCGAGTTCGGTTACGGTTTGACCGTTGACCTGAACCAGGCCAGACGTAATAAGCTCTTCGGCTTTGCGGCGGGAGGCAACACCTGCGGCGGAAATAATTTTCTGCAAACGTTCCATGGTAAGGCTCTTTCTGTCGTGCCAAACTATCGCGCCAAAATCCACGCCTCTTCGACTTCGCTCAGGGCAGGCTCTGTCCCAAAGAGCGGCCAAAGACGGAGACTCGTCCTGAATGCCTAGGATTTCACGGCTTCCGTGGTGGCGGCGTGCTCGTCAGTGGAGGCTGTGGGCGTCCCCGAACTGGGGTTTTCTGTTTCAAACATCTCATTCTGGAACGATTCACTGACCAGCTTTTCAAACTCTTCCATGCTGGGAAGTTCGCTGACTTCGTTGAGGCCAAAGCGCATCAGGAATTCTTTGGTGGTCTTATACAAAATCGGGCGGCCGATCACCTGCTTGCGCCCTGCCGTGGTGATGAGCTTGCGGTCGAGCAGCGTGGTAATCACGCCCCCAGCATCGACACCGCGAACTTCGTTGATCTCGGGCACGGTGACGGGCTGCTTGTAGGCGACAACCGCCAGCGTCTCCAGGGCTGCGAGAGACAGCCGGATGGGCTGCTTCAGGCTCTTGGCGAAGCCGCGCATCAGGTCGTGGTACTCGGGCTTCGTCGCCATCCGATATCCGCCAGCAACGGAACGAATTTCAATCCCGTGGTTCGACGAGGCGTAGTTGGCGGAGAGTTCTTCGATCACAGCCTCGACTCTCAATTTGACGCGAGCTTTGATGGCGGCCTCGGTCATCGCGACGGGTTCGATGGGACTGGCGTCGATGGAGACCACCTTTTCCGGGTCGGGTTCGGGCATGGGTTCAGCAATGACGGAGTCCTTGACGAGAGCGGCGATCTGCTCGACCGTCACGGGAGTTTCCGTGGCGTAAATGATGGCTTCGATTTCGGCTTTCAGACTCATATTGAATTTCTATTTCCAGTCGTCGCGTACGGCGGCCTGCTCTGCCATGACAGCGTCGAAGCTCGTGTGCTTCTTCAACAGGATATCGCCGAAGACACGCTCCTGGCGCAACAGAATGGCTTGCAGGCGCACCAACTCGAGCAGCGCCAGAAACATGCACACCAGCGCATTCCTCGATTGCACATTGCGCAATACCTGCTTCAGGCGCACGGGCCGGTCTTCCAGCGCGAGGCGTCTGCGCAGGTAGTCGATCATTTGGCTGACCGTAACCTGGTCTTCATCGACCTCCAGCAGCGGACGGTTCTTAGCGCGCTCCAAAATCTGGCGGAACGTGCGTACGAGATCGATGACGTCCGCGGCAAGCTCAGCCTCCGCGCCTTCTTCATTGATGAACTCTTTTAGCGAGGGGTTGCTAACGACAGCGTCTTCCAACTGCTGCTTCTGTTGCAGCATCTGCGCCGCGGATTTGAACTTCTCGTGCTCCAGCAGGCGGTTGACCAGTTCCTCACGCGGGTCATCCAATTGATCCTGAGGTGCATCCGGATCGCGCGGGAGCAGCATGCGCGACTTGATCTGGATAAGCACGGCCGCCATGTAGATGAATTCGGCGGCGATGTTGACGTCGAGCTGGCGAATCTTCTCGACGTAGCCCAGATATTGCGCCGTAATGCGCGCGATGGGAATGTCGTAGATGTCGATGTCTTGCTTGCGGATGAGATCCAGTAGCAGGTCGAGCGGGCCGTCGTAAACCTGATCCACAGAAATAGAAAAGGACGACTCGCTTTCCTTCCCCTTTCTGGCCTCTGGTTTCGTCTCCGGCCCTTCGAGCGCCGTCGTCACCACGGGATCTGATCCAGGGGCGGACGAAGTTTCCTGCGCGAATTGGGAAGGGTCCGTCATTCGAAGATCCGTCATCAACGCCGACTATTGGCTTTCCGGGGCCTTGGCTTGCGTCGGCTCGTATTCCAGCGAGATGGTCATGGCGCTGCGAACATCTTGCATCGTGGCGTCTGCTACTTGCCGGGCGCGCGCGGAGCCTGCCTCCAGAATATCCCAGGCGAGGCGGGGATTGCTCTCGTATTTCTTGCGGCGTTCCTGGATGGGGTTAAGGATCTGCACCAGGGCATCCGCCGCCCAGCCCTTGCACTCGATGCACCCGATTCCAGCGGAACGGCAACCTTCGTAGACTTTGGCCATGGTCGCAGGCGTGCTGAAGATCTTGTGCAAGTCGCCGACGGGACAGCAATCGGGGTCGCCCGGGTCGCTGCGCCGGATGCGTTTCGGATCGGTGACCATGGTCTTCAGTTTCTGCCGTACGACTGGTTCAGGATCGGTCAACAGGATCGTATTGCCGTACGACTTCGACATTTTGCGGCCGTCTGTGCCCGGAAGCCGGGGAGAATGGGTCAGCAGCGGCTTGGGCTCTGGGAAGACTTCCGTCTGCTTGGTGTAAATCGAATTGAACCGGCGCGCCACTTCGCGGGTTAATTCCACATGTGGAACCTGATCTTCGCCCACGGGGACAAAATCGCCCTTGTACATGAGGATGTCGGCCGACTGTAACAGCGGGTAGCCCAGGAAGCCGTATGTGCTGAGGTCTTTCTCTTTAATGTTTTCGCGCTGTTCTTTATAGGTGGGCACGCGTTCCAGCCATCCCAGCGGTGTGATCATCGAAAACAGCAGATGAAGCTCCGCGTGCTGCGGTACATGAGACTGGAAAAACATCGTACAGCGCTCGGGGTCCAGTCCAGTCGCGAGCCAGTCCATCGCAACTTCAAGCGAGTTTTGCTTGACGCTCGAGGTATCGGCGTAATCGGTGGTGAGGGCGTGCCAGTCCGCGATGAAGAAAAAGCAATCGTATTGATCCTGCATGCGCACCCAATTGTCGAGCGCGCCAACGTAGTTGCCCAGGTGCAGCTTCCCGGTGGGCCGCATGCCGCTGAGAACGCGTTTTCGTTGGTTAGGGCTGGCTAGCATTCAGATGTCGAGACGGTCGGGTTCATGGCGGTTTCTTCTAGAATATCATGCAAATCCGCGGTCTACTGCGTCCGCAGCCGCTGTTTTAGCGTGTCTTGTATAATTCGCGGCGGTTGTCTTGAAGCGAGGATTTCCATGCGAAAGCACTTTCCCAACGCGATGCGTCGGACTATTGGAGTTGCTTTATTGGTGGCATGTGTCCCACTTGTTGCCGCCGCGCAAGCGCTCCCAGCTTCATACGACGTGGTCATCACAAATGGCCACATCGTGGATGGCACAGGCTCACCGTGGTACAGCGGAGACATCGGGATTCGCGGTGGAAAGATTGCCGCCATTGGGAATCTGACCGCCGAGCCTCGCAAGCGGACCATCGACGCCAAAAGCATGGTGGTGGCGCCTGGCTTCATCGATATGTTGGGACAGTCTGAACTGACGATTCTGGTGGATCCGCGGTTGCCCTCGAAGATTTATCAGGGCATTACCACCGAGATCACAGGTGAGGGCGATTCGGTTGCGCCACAGAACGATGCTCTGATCAAAGCTGATCATGACAGCTATGACCATCTGAAGATCACACCGGACTGGCGAACACTCAGCCAGTACTTTGCCCGGCTCGAAAAGCAGGGCATGGGCATCAACCTAGCGACTTACGTCGGTGCGACGCAAGTGCGCCGCATGGTGCTGGGTGATGCCGATGTACAGCCAACACCCGAGCAACTCGATCGCATGAAGGAGCTTGTGCGGCAGGCAATGCGCGAGGGCGCAGTGGGTGTTTCGACGTCGCTGATGTATCCTCCCGCGCCATATGCAAAAACGGAGGAGCTGATTGCTCTGGCGGAGGAGGCCTCGAAGTTCGGCGGCATCTACGCGAGCCACATCCGAAGCGAGGGCGACGGCGTGCTGGAGTCGCTGGACGAAGCGATTCGCATTGGGCGTGAGGCGCACATCCCGGTGGAGATATGGCACTTCAAGGTTGGCGGCAAAAAGAACTGGGGACGCATGCCCGAGGCCATTGCCAAGGTCGAGGAAGCTCGGCGCTCTGGCGTGGACATTGCGGCAGACACTTACGCCTACACCGCTTGGTTCAATGATTTTTCCGCATTTATTCCGCCGTGGGCGCATGACGGCGGGAAAGACAAGTTGATCGAGCGGCTCAAGGATCCGGCGATGCGCAAGCGTATCCGCGAGGATATGCTCGCGCCGAAGCATCCGTGGGATAACGAGTGGCAGGAAATTCCAGGGCCGGAAGCGGTCTTGATCGGTGTCGTACAGAATCCCAGGCTTCGGCCGCTGCAAGGGAAAACGTTGGCGCAGGTGGCCGAGATTTGGATGAAAGATCCGCCGGCGAAAGATTGTCCTGAAGCCGACGCGATGGATACGCTCTTCGATTTGCTGATCGAAGACGATGCGTTTACTCAGGTCGCGGTCTTCGCCATGTCGGAGGCCGATGTTTCCCTCGCTTTGCAGCAGCCCTGGGTTGCCGTGGACAACGATTCCTCGGGAACCTCTCCGGAAGGCATTCTAGGGATGGATCATCCGCATCCGCGGGCCTACGGGACGTTTCCCCGGATTCTGCGGAAATACGTGCGGGAAGAGAAAAAGCTGACGCTGGAAGACGCTATCCGCAAAATGTCCTCGCTGGCGGCGCAGCGCGTGCGGCTCACGGATCGTGGCGTACTAAAAGCAGGCATGTGGGCGGATGTCGTGGTCTTCGATCCGGCGACCATTCGCGATGTAGCAACATTCGATCAGCCGAACCAGTTGTCGGAAGGCATGAGCTTTGTCCTCGTTAACGGTGTTCCAGTAATCGAGGAGGGCAAGATGACAGGAGCCTTGCCAGGCAAGGTACTGCGCGGTCTCGGCTATCAGAAGTAGTCTGTTCTTCGCAGTGTCTTACTTCTGTTTTACAGTCAACCGGTGTGCGCCGACCGTTGCTGTGTCGATGCGCTCCGGCAGGGAAATGCGCGAATCGATCCCAAGATTCGGGTGCTTGGGCGTGATGAATTTCTCCACGAACAGCTCCAAAACAAAGTTGGGAACCTCGACGCCATCAAGCGAAACCGATTCAATGTGGATTGCCGCTTCGCCGTGCGTAGCTTCTCCCTGCGCCACTATGACGACATCGTGGAGCCCGCTAAAAATCGACAACAGCGGATTCGCAGAATGACTTCCAGCGCGAACCTGATCAAAGTCAACTTTCGCATAGGACGTGACAACACCCGGTTGTCCCTCAAAGCGCACAGAATGCACGCCTGCGGGAAGCTTAACCCCGCGGCCGGCGACGAAGGCGTTAATTTCCTCTTCCGTGAATTGCGTGGGCTGCGGGTCTGGGCGCGCGCGCAAAGAGTTCTTTTGCAAATAAGCGAGCTTCTGCTCCATGCTGGTTTTGGGGCTGGGCTCGGGGGAAGACTTCGGCGCAGCGGCCAGCAACTCGACAGCGGTCAGCATAACCAGCAACCATGATCTTAAGAATCCGCTCATCATTTCTTCAGCGAAGCCGGTTCAGCTGTGATCGGCTCCACATGAGGCTCATCCAACGTGCCTCTGACGGTGAATCCATGATCGCCCTTTCGCAGAAACTTGAGGTCCAAGTTGTAGCCGAAAGACGCAACTCCGCTGATGTCATAGATGCCTGGCGCGTTCTCCAGTTTGCCTTGAGAAATCACAAGCAGCGATTTCCCTGCGGCGAGCGTGCCCTGTACACGATTGAATTTGAGCGGGCTCGCGGCTGATCCAAAGCGCAAGAATGCTCCATTGAGCGCTTCAAAAGTGAGAGTGCCATGAGAGGAGTTTTGTAATTCCTTTGCATCCCAGCCGTTCATATCCAAAGCATATTCCCCGCTTGCAGTTCCGGTAATCCAATTGTTATGCATGAGCTTGTCGAGCTGCAGGAGGGAAATGCTGCTAAACGTTCCAATGACTTTGTAGTTGGGTGCAGCCGTTGTGAAATCGGCCTGCCACTCGCCAGAGTGCAGTCCGCCGAGAACCGTGCCACGCAGAATCGAAAGACCTAAGTGGCTATCTTCCAATTTCAGCCCTGCCGTAATTGCTTCAGCCGTGAGATCGCCGGCAACGAACCGGTCGACCTTCAGAGTTCCAACAACACGCAGGTTCCGCAGCACTGAAACCGTCGGCTGTCCGCCGCTCAGGATGCGGTACCAGGGTTGTTTGTTTACGTTTGGGTTCAGCAGGAGATTGAGTTTGCCAGGGGAAATCTCGTCCGCGTGCAAGTCGATAGTGGTGGGACAGACTCGGGGCCCGGGGCAAATGCGTGGACGGAGGGCGCTGCCTGTCCAATGAATTCCGCCAGCAGTGGCCGAAAGCTTCTCCAGCCGAAGAGTATCCGGAGTAAGAACAATTTCAGTGGCGGAGATTTCGACCGGTGCGTTCAACCCCGCAAACTCTGCACGCGCATGGCGTAACGAAATCGTACCCGTTGTTTGAGGCGGAGCAAATCCGCCCCAACTTCCCCGAGCACTCCAATCGAAAGCCGCGTCACCCTCCACGGCCGGATGAATGGCCGTCACTCCAGCCGTGCGCGCGAGTTGCAGAAGCCGCTGCAACGAGCCATCCCCGGAAAAATTCACACCATACCCCTCACGTGCGAACCACGCATGGAGGGAAGCATGCCGTCCCTGGGCTAGTTCCATCGGGAACGGACCGACTTCGAGAGCGTTTCCCGGAGGCAGGAGATCCGATGGGGTCTTCCCGCGCTTTGTCCTCGCAACAGAAACCGCGCGAAACGGGACGCTTCCCAGGGCCAGCGTGTCTCCATCATTCTTAACTTGCAGAGCCGTCGAGCGGATCAATAAACCGCTTGTGTCTCCTTTGCCGGACCAGTCGGACGTTCCATTGCCGTCGTCTCGAAAAGTGAGGTCCGCATTGATCGTACCGCTGGCTGAAAGATCTGCTGGCAATCCCTTTTTAACTCGCCGCACCAAGTCTGCAACTCTCTCCGCAGGAAACTTCGTGGCCTCCAGGTTCAATTCATAGGCGCGTGGTCCAGCGAGCAAGATTCTGCCCCGGAGTTGAAGCACACCATCCCCGCCCGGCGAATTGCAAAGGATTTCGGAGAGTTGATGAGGAGAGCTGCTATAGCGCGCATTGCAATGGGCAGCGAGTTGGAGCGACTGGCCGGCAACAATATCATAGCGGCGGAAGTTCTCCACCGAGACTTCACTCTGAACTCGCAAATTATTAGGCGACCCCGTGAGATTTGCCGACAAGACCACCGTGCCGCGCCATCCCTTGTCCGCTCCGGAAATGAGCTTGGTAAGCTGGCCGAGTTGCGCACCTTCGAAGCGTGCGGTCAGGCGAACCGGTGACTGGCCAAGGTTGCGGGCACGCGTGTTACCGGTCGGTACATGGGTACGCAGTACATCGCCACGGCGCCAAGTGCCGTCGGCGCTTACGATCCCGGTATCGCTCAAGCGCATATCTGTACGCACCGGTTGCCCTCTGAAGCGCATGCCCCACTCGCTATCCGATTCGAGCCAGAGAGCCAGATCCGCATTCGTCAGAGCGTAGGGCGTTTTTTCCGCGCCAAGCTTAAAATTCACTCGCCCGTCGCTGACTTCAAGGTAAGGAAAGCGGGGCCGAGAGTCGGCGCGTGCGCCTCCGGTCGGAGCGGTGGGCGTAAGCGCGGCTCGTTCGAGGATGGTTTCGATGTTCCAGCGCCCATCCGGCCGGCGCACCAGATTCAAGCTGGCCTCTTTGAAGTTTAGCGATGCGATCTCGATACGCCATCGCCACAGTGAACTCGGATGGATCGTGGCGGTCACCTCGTCCGCTCGCAGGATCGGTTCTGCGCTGAACTCAAGGTCGTCTCGCACGGTAAATTGCGACAGGCTGAATCCCGGCTGCGGGAGCATTCGCAGGCTCACTTCGCCAATCTCCACCTTATGCCCAAGAGCGGAACCTAGAGATTGCTCAAGCCGGGAACGCAAGCGGTCCGCGCCCGGCCTCCACAACAGAAGAATAACAATCAGGAATCCGGCAATCGCCATCCACATTCGCCGTGAACGCCAAGAGATCACCGCACCACCATGAACGTCCGGCGCCAGCGTGTCTGGTCGAAGAAATGAATGACCGTGTGCAGCAGGAATCCGATGCGTTCCGTAAACGCTGTCCGCTGATATTGGTCCTCGGGTGTCTCAAAAGACCAGTAAATGAACATGGGCCGGCCAATAAAGTTTTCCTGCGGAATAAAGCCCCAGAAGCGGCCATCAAAGCTGACGTCGCGATTATCTCCCATAGCGAAAAAGTGTCCTGGAGGCACAACCAGATCGCCGTCCTGAATGTATTGCGATTGGGTGCTGGCCCAGTCGACGGTGACGTTCGGTCCCTCGGAGGGCGGTACAGACGGGAAGTAATCTCCGTAAGGACTCCGCGCTTCGGGGTGTTTGTGTCGAACATATGGTTCGTCCAACTTCTCACCGTTTCGGTAAACAACTGCATCGCGCAGCCGAATGTGATCCCCAGGAATGCCGATGATGCGTTTGACCAGGAACAATCCCGGCTGAACCGGAGAAACGAACACTGCGATTTCATCGCGGTGGGGTGTTCGATACGGCAACAGCTTTCCCAGCCAACTCGCGGGAGGCGCAAACTGGACACGGTTCACGAAAACATGGTCGCCAATCAGCAAGCGATCTTCCATGGAAGACGATGGGATCTCAAACGCCTGCAAGATGAAGGTGATGATGAAAAGTCCCGTGACCAGCACCGACGCGAGGGACGCCATAAACTCAAGGGGAGTTTCTTCCGGCTGTTTAGGTGCGGCGTCTTCCTTGGGGGAAGCCGCCTCTCTGTCTATATCTATTTTCTTGTTTGGCTTAGCCACAGATCAGTTTCCTTCCAAATTCCTTCCAAAAAAACCTCTTATCCCACAACCATCTACCGGATGATCCGGAATGTGCGATCCCACCGTGTGACTTGGAACAAATGCGTGAGCACATAGAAGAAGTGAGTGATTTTATCACTCACCGACGATAGCTCTTCCCCGGTGTCCCGCACCGACCAGTAGATCAGCAAGGGCCGGCCCACAATGTTGCCTTCCGGCACGAAGCCCCAAAATCGGCTGTCCAAGCTGTTGTCGCGGTTGTCTCCCATTACAAAATACTCGCCGGGAGGAACCACAAGCTCGCCGCGGTCCAGGTGCTCGGGCAACTCCATATACCAGCGCGGATTGATGTTGGGACTGAGAAAGTCGAGACGAGGGAAATTATCGCGGAAGACGTCGGGTGGAAAATTTAGCAAATGCACATATTCTTCATGTTGCGGCACGCCGTTGATCCACACCTGTTTGTTCACCAGGCGAATGCGGTCCTTGGGTAAGCCGATCACCCGCTTCACTAAATGTTGCTTGGGATTGACGGGATAATAGAAAACTACAATGTCACCACGCTGTACGGGACGGTAGGGAACGAGTGTGCTGGGCTCCTCGCTTCCGCCGAAGTGCAGCTTGTCTACAAACAGGAAATCGCCGATCAGCAGAGTTTCTTCCATCGATCCGGAAGGAATCTGAAAAGCCTGGAGCGCAAACGTCACAATGAACAAGGCGATAACTATGGTCGAGAGCAAAGCCTGGACCGATTCCAGCCAGCCTGAAGATTCCTGTGCAGCTGAGGTGGGCATGGGTTAGTCGATGGCCTTCGCGGATTCAGCTTGTGGCAGATCGCGGTTGTCCAGGTGTTTGTCCTTTAGGTGTTCGTCTTTCAAGTGCTTCAATATCTGGCGCGCGGCGTCCTGCTCGGCTTTTTTCTTTGTCGGACCCACGGCGCGGCGCACGAACATAGCTTTCTCGGGCGAACTGGCGTCCAGCAGCCGCACTTCCACGGTAAAGCTCTTTTTGTGCTCCGGGCCTTCCTCGGCCACCACGGTGTAGGAGAGATGCTGGCGTGAATTTGCCTGAATCAGCTCTTGCAGCGCGGATTTATAGTCGGTAACCAACGGGGATTCTCCGGCAACGTTCAGGCGTTCCAATTCAGGATCGAGAATGCGCTCCAGAATAAGCCGTCGCACGCACTCGATGCCGCCATCTAGATACACTGCGGCGAGAATCGCTTCCAGGGCGTCGCAAAGCAGCGTGGCCTTGCCACGGCCCCCACTCTTCTCTTCGCCGCGCCCAAGTTGAAGATAGTCTCCGATTCCGAAGCGCTGTGCGATCTCCGCGAGATGTTTTTCGCTGACCAAGTGCGCTCGCAGTTTGGAGAGCGCGCCTTCCCGGAAATGCGGGAAGCGCTGTACTAGCTCGGCGCTGATCGCGAAAGAGAGAACCGAATCGCCGAGAAACTCCATCTGCTCATTGTCCGCAACCGCCTCCGCGGAACCTCCGGACTGAACTTCCCGGGCGTACGAGCTGTGGGTCAGAGCGAGCCGGAGGAGTTCGGGCCGTTGAAAACGGTAGCCAAGAACCTCCTCCAGCGTTGTCCGGTCATCGGAATTCATGGTCGTGCGCTCGCTCGGGGCGCGGAGTGTTACTTGATGGAATTGGCGGTGAGCTTCTGGAGCCGGTCCTGCTCCCTGCGGGCCGGGTCTCCCACCGGCGTGCCCTCTTTTGTGATCGCGACCACCTTGTTCACCATTTCGAGTGCATCGGTGTACTTACCCTGTTTGTCCAGGGCAATGGAGAGGCGAAGCATCGAAACCGGGTCGGGTTGTGACGGCAAGGCGTCGATCGACTTGCGCAAATTGTCTTCCGCCTTGACGTAGTCTTCCTTGCTGTCTTTGCTGGCGCCAATATTGAAATAAATCGTGCCCAGAACCGTATAGGCGGAAGAGCGGAGATACCCTTTGAACTCGTCGATTTTGTCCTGTGGAGTGCCGAGCGGCACGGCGAGGTCAGTATCCACGGTCTTTAACGCTTTTTCCGCCATCCGGATGGCTTCGGCATAGCGTTGGTCTTTGTCAAGATCCGTCTCCCGGGTATGCTCTCCCAGAGCCTGGGCGACGTCGACGAGGGCTTCGGGATCGTCGCCGTCGAGAGCAAGAACCTTGCGACCCATGGCAACGGTCTTTTCCGCGTCATTCGCGTTTTGGTAGCTGCGCATCGCTTGTTTATAGAGCAAGATCTGGAGCTCGCTGGTCGGGTATTTTTGAGCGAAGTCGTCCGCAGCCTTCTCCAACGTCGCTGGAACGGTGGTGGATACAGCGGCGTTGTAAGCGTCGAATTCAGGCTGCGTCTTGGCCTGGGGTGCCCGCTTGCCGGTTGCCGGCGCTGCTGGTGCCGGCGGCGCCGCCGGTGCCGTCTGTGCATCCTTCTTCTGCTCCTGCGCCCGGCTTGGCAGCACAAAACTCATGCTCGCGACAGCGAGTGCCGCCATAAAAATCCCTCTTCGTTTCATGAACCTTTCCTCTCTTCAACTTCGGTTGGATGATTTCTGCTAAGCCAATTATTGCGGCTGCTTCGGTTGCGACGGAGGCTCGTAGGCCTGCCGCAAGCCTTTTTCCGCGGCATTCTTCACTTCCGCGCTCGGGTCACCAGCGCTGAGTGCCGCCTTATATTGCTCGACTGCGCTGTCGCGGTCTTCCTGTAAGTCGTAAATGCGGCCAAGATAAATGTGCGACCAGGCAATCAGCTTCTGTTCCTTGGAGACTTCCAGCGTACGTTCGAAGTAGCTGCGCGCTCCCTCCATGTCGCGGCTCATGCTCGATGCGCGCGCCAGAATGAACAAAGCGTATCCCGTATCTTCTTTCTTCTCGTCCAGAGCCTGTTGCGCCAGCTTCTGCGCCCCGGAAATATCTCCGGTCGAGAGCTTCTGCTCCGCTAGACGCAAGGTTGGCTCTCCAGCGGCCTTCCGTTGCCGCACTCCGACGACGAGTTCGGGACTCGCCTGTGCAGCAAACTGGATGTTTCCGGCACGCTTCGCCTCGGTTCCGGGATCAATCGCATACAACATATCGGCATAGGTGTTGTTCAATCCCGCGGGATCTTTCTCGAAAGCTACCAGGGCTTCGGAAAAATACTGAGTAAGGATGTACCCCTCCTGCATCGATGCCATCACGGCTGCTTTTTGCTCCGCTTCCGGGGCTTTTCGCGTTCGAATTTCGATGGCGCGAATCAGGCACTCGGTGAGCAGCAGCGCCATGTCTTCCTTAAAGCTTTCATCCATGGGCGCAGTCTTGACCACGTCCAGCAGCGGCGTGAGCTTTTGAATGGTGGAAAACCGCTTGAGCGCCAGCGGATCAAGAACGTAATGCAAATATGTGTGCCGGATTTGCTCGGTCGGAAGGTTGCCGCCCACGGGTGTTAGAACCACATAGTAATTGTCGCCGTAGTTGCGCGCGTTCGACTGCCCAACTGCGCCAAGCGGCTCCAGATACACCACAAACTGCCGCCCCAGGTATCCGCTGAACGCGAGTTTGAGGTAAATGTCGGTATCGAACACCATCTTCGTAACGGCCCCGGTATAGCGTTCGATCAACCCGTTGTACTGATAACGGTGTTTCATCCAGAGTGCGTGCAGACCCGCTTGGCTGTAAAACTCGGCCACGAGCGGTAGAAAGCCGATCACATACACCGCATCCGGCGGTAGTTCGGCTTCTTTGAGCGTGGTCTTGAAATTGGGAGGGCCATCAACAAATAGGGCCAGAGAGACATACTGCGCGTAGTCGCGGCCTGTATCCCCGGTCTGGTGGTCGCGGTAGAACTCGCACATGGAATTGGTGAATCCGGTTAGCTTCTCGGAGGCCGCGACGGTCTTCTGGATTTCGGAATGGATTTGAGCGCGCAGAGCATCCGCAGGCTCGGAGTCTTGGCCAAAGCCGCATGCGTTTAGAGCGGCAGAGAAACTGAACAAGGTTTCGCTTGTGTCCAGGGTGACCTTGGCAGTGGGCGTCGGCGCAGGAGCCGCCGGGTGCGCCGGAGGGTTCGCGGGCGGGGCAGGTTTCTCGGTTTGCGCGGCACACAAACTCACCGCGAAGCCCAGCCACAGAATGGCCAGCCAATTTCGCTTGCAGAAAACACGATTGCAGATATCTCGACTCCAGAGAACCAGGAGAAACCTCCGGCAGGGCAGGCGCAGCCACTACAGACTTGGCTTAGTCTTCGGCTAGTTTACGGAATCGTCTGGCTGGGGGTCAAACGCTCCCGCCCACTCCGTGCCCTGCTGGTTTGATGCGCGCTTTGAGGGTGTCGAGCCGGCTGCGGGTAAATGCCAGCACGACGCGGCCCGGGGTCGGGCGTCCCATGGTTGTGGCTGGCTGGAACTCCGTGAAGATTAAGGCATTCTTTACCTGCGGGAGCCACTGCTGCACGTCATCGGGAGACGAGAGGATGCGGAAGTCTTGTACCCGGCCCGCTTCGTCAATGTCCGCTTCCACCACCACGGAGCCTTCACTCAGCTCTCCCTGTTGCAAAGCGTACGCCGAAGCCTTGAAGCTGGGCGCTGCATACACCAGCAGCGGAATATCGTTGGACGCATGTACCGGAATGGGGAATGATCCCATCAGCATCCCAAAGACAGCGACCGCCGTGACCAGTCCCGCAGTGGCGGGAACCATGAAGCGGCGGAACGCATTCTCCAGGCGATCCTTTATGCCGTTGAGTTGAGAATGCTGCGAGCGCGCAATTTCACGCGAAACGGCAATACGAAGCTTCAGCGCAAGGTCGGGTGGTACCTGTGGGCGTGGTATCGAAGTCAGCAATCGCTGGCTTTGCCGCAGGAGCGTGTATTCCCGCTGGCAGGCGGCGCAATCCTCGAAGTGCGAACCCAGCGCCTGCATTTGCTTGCCGGTTAACGATCCATCCAGATACAACGAAAATAGCGATCGGGCCTGTGTGCACTTCATCGTGTCACCTGAACCTTTTCTTCCATCTCTGCCGAACTGTGGGGAAGCTTGTTGGCTGCGAGTCCAAGTCCCGCTCCAGTTTTTTCCATGTATGCGGTGAGGCGCTGCCGCAATGCTTCGCGGCCCCGCGTAAGTCGTGACTTCACGGTGCCCAGAGTCGTGTTTGTTACTTCAGCAATTTCCTCGTACGAGAGTTCCTCAAGATCGCGCAACACCAGCGCCGTACGGTACGGTTCTGGAACGTTCTGCAATTCTCGCTCAACCTGTGCGCGGATTTCCGTGTGCATCACGTTGTCAAACGGCGACTCTGCTCCGTCCACCAAAGTGTCCTTGAGGCCGCTGCTCCCGCCATCGCTGAATTCCAGCTCGGGATGGGCGGGCTCCATGGATGTTTCCCGCGACTTGTGCCGGAACCACCAGCGCCGCTTGTTGGAAGCTTCATGCAACGCGATGCGGTAAATCCAGGTCTTGAGGCTCGATCCGCCGTGGAAGCGGCGAATGCCGCGAAACACCTTAAGAAATACCTCCTGCGTGGTATCCGCCGCGTCTGAAGGGTCGTTGAGCACGCGGTAGACGAGGCTGTAGACGGTCTGGTGGTACTGAGAGATCAGCCAGACGTAGGCTTCCTCAGACCCAGCTTGCAGTTCGGCGACGAACGCCGCCTCTTCCGTCCGAATTCCTATGGCGCTCGAGAGATCGCCCAAAGTGGCAACTCCCGCCATGCTCTTCATGGCGTCAGCCTCAATTATAGGATCGTCCGCAGTGTCTGCCCGCGCCAATATTTTTCCCAATTACCTTAGGCGTAAAACGGCAGCTATACACGCAGCTATACACTATAGACTCCGCTAGCCTTACTGATGTTCCCACAAACCGAGCTGCATCGTGAGTTACGGATGTGCTAAAAGTATGGGAATGTGTCGCGAGTCCAGCAGCCCAAACAAAATAAACGACTTATTGTGGTTTTGGAGGGGCGGTGGGTGGCTTAGTTGCAGTCGCTGGCTTACCGGCTGCTTTTTTCTTGGCCGGCTTCTTGGGCTTCTCCGTGTCGTCAATGACGACCTTGGTGGGCGGTTCAGGTGGTGTGGCCGCTTGCAGCGCCTTGATTTGATTGTGCAGCGCCGACAGCTCGGAATCCTTGGCGGCAGCCAGCTTATCCATGCGATCGGCCAAAGCGCGGCGTACCTTCTCGATACTGCTGGAGTCGTTGCTTAGGCTTTGGAGCTCATCCCTGGAACCGAACGCGCCCGCCGATTCCGCCAAATTCGCAAGGACGTCATAGAGCGCTCCAATGTTGCGATAGAGCTTGAACGTAGCCGTGAGGCTGTCAGGCGAGGAACGCAGTTCCTTTACCATGGCCGGAAGCGCGCTCTGCAGATTGCGCTGCAACGATTCCACATTCGCCAGCGATTGACGTTTGGTGTCACCATCCGTCTTCCACTTTTCGACGCGTATCTTTCCGAGGTCATCGGTGAGCGTTTGTGAAGCCTGGTTTAACTGGGTGAGAACCCCGTCCACTTCGGCCATCGAAGCGTAAGAAACCGGCTCAGAGCCAGCCTGCGGAGTCGCGGTATTCTGCGCGGCCGTGGTGGCTGCCAGCGCTGCCACAAGAGAAAACACCAATGGGGCGAGTTTCATGTGCACCCAGAATACCCAATTTCGTGCGATTTAGCCAAGATCGAGCGAGTTCGGTAGTCGATCAATTTGGATGGGATGCCAAAGGAGTTCGTAAACCTCTGCACCAAAGCAGGAGGTATGATTTAGTACCATGGCAACATGCGAGCCGTCGGGAAGCACGCCCTTGGTTATTGCTTAGCCGTTTCTGCCCTGATTCTGTGCGCATGTAACGACGGGCGGCGGGAGAGAAATATGGACATGGTGACATCGCCCCTTGCGGTTGAGACGGATGCTCTCAGGAAAGCGTACGCCGCATTCAACCGGAACGATATTCCGGCAACCGTTGAAGCGTTCGACCCTCAGATCGAGTGGATCGAACCTGCCGAGTTTCCTGGCGGCGGGACTTATCATGGGCACGCGGGAGTCCAGGCGTACTTGTCGCAGTCGCGCGCGGCCTGGGCCGAAGTGCAGAGCGAGCCGGAACGGTTCATTGTCGCTGGCGATAGGATCATTGTGTTTGTTCATGCACGCGTGAGGCCCAAAGACAGCACAGAATGGCAAGAGACGCGCCTGGCCGATGTCTTCACCTTCCATAACGGCAAGGCCACGCAGATGCGTGCGTTCGCCGACCGGCGCCAGGCCCTCGAATGGGCTGGAGTCAAAGCCTCAGATGCAAACTGACCCACTACCGGGAGTTTAGGTCCAGTCGTCCCAAAGCAGCCGCCTTTGTATAACCCAGCTCTCCTCCCGGTTTGTTAGATCGGCGGTTTGTTACATTGAAAGAAGCTCGATCGTCGAAAGGACTCCCAGACAACATGCAAAGAAACCGTGTCTTCCCCGCACTGGCCGTGATGCTGACGGCGCTAACGTTGCTTCCCTGCGCCACAGCGGCCGAAAAGGCTGCCGGCAAATACCTTGTCTACGTTGGCACCTACACTACTGGCGAAAGCAAAGGCATCTACGCTTATCGTTACGACGCGGGCACGGGCGAACTGGCTTCGCTCGGGCTGGAGGCGGAAACAACAAACCCGTCTTTCGTTGCGGCCGATCCTGGGCACCACTTTCTCTATGCCGTGAACGAAGTCGACAAGTATCAGGAGAAGGCGAGCGGCGGTGTCAGCGCTTTTACCATCGATTCGAAGACCGGGAAGTTATCTTTCTTGAACGAAGTTCCCTCGCACGGCGCCGACCCCTGCTACATCTCTTTTGACAAAACCGGGAAGTATGTTCTTGTGGCGAATTACACAGGCGGAAATGTGGCGGTTTTTCCGGTTCTGAAAGATGGGCGATTGGGCGATGCATCGGCGTTTGTGCAGCATACCGGCTCCGGGCCGAATCACGAGCGCCAGGAAGGGCCCCATGCCCACTGGATCGAAGTTACCTCCGACAATCGCTTCGCGGTTGCCGCCGACCTGGGCCTCGATGAGCTACTCGTGTATCGCTTTGACGAAGCAAAAGGATCGTTAACTCCGAACGATCCGCCCTTCACCAAGCTTGATGCTGGAGTTGGGCCGCGGCACATTGCGTTTCATCCGAATGGCAAGTTTGCGTATGTGGTGAACGAATTGAAATCTACAGTGAACGCCCTATCTTACGATTCGAAGACTGGCGTTCTGTACTCGATGCAGACCCTCTCAACGCTGCCCGCAGGCTTTACCGGAAAGAACGACACAGCCGAAATCGAAGTCCACCCGAACGGCAAGTTCGTTTATGCCTCGAATCGCGGC
>Ga0210384_10001752_pt1 | contig 28262 bp, 22 predicted proteins | sample IncBWH2MmetaG_FD_160574 | JGI IMG/M metagenome (GOLD analysis project Ga0210384, IMG submission 160574) | Forest soil microbial communities from Barre Woods Harvard Forest LTER site, Petersham, Massachusetts, United States - Inc-BW-H-2-M | ecosystem: Environmental > Terrestrial > Soil >...
AGGACACGATTGGACCGATGACCCGGAATGTAGGTGATTGCGCGCGCATGCTTGACGCCATGGCCGGGTACGACCCAAACGATCCTGTCACCGCACTGAGTGTCGGGCATATTCCCGCGAGCTACACCGCTTTTCTTCAGAACGGATTGCCAGGTGCACGGCTTGGCGTGTTTAAGACCCTCTTCGGCAATGGCCCAGAGAACGAGGAAGTCAACAAGGTTATGGCCAAGGCGATCGAAGTACTTAAACAACAGGGTGCGGTGATTGTGCCTGTCGAAGATCCGGGCATAGATCCCGATTATTTGAATGCCAACGTTCGGCTCAACGAATACGAATTCCAAACCGATATCAACCGCTACTTGCAGGCCCAAGGTTCCCGCGTCCCGGTGCACTCGCTCGCCGAAATTATTGAATCAGGACAGTTCGATAAGCCCACGCTGGCAAAATTTTTCGATAATGTCCGGAGCCACCCAGATGGTTTCGATGACCCTGCGTACAAAGACCGCCGGATCAAAATCGATGCGATCAAAATCGAGGTAGCCAACCTGATGGCGCAAGATAATCTGGACGCGCTCGTGTTTCCTCATCAAAAGTGCCTGGTCATCCCGATTGGTGAGACCAACCAGCCGGGTATCAACGGTGTGGTGGCAGCATTGGCGGGTTTCCCGTCCATCGTGGTTCCCGCGGGCTTTTCCGCGCCAACTACCCATGCGCCGATCGGCGTGCCAGTCGGGATGGAAATTGTTGGGCACCCGTGGAGTGAGCCGGAATTGCTGAAGCTTGCTTACGGCTTCGAGCAGGCCACTCACGCGCGCAGACCACCACAATCCACTCCAGCCCTAGTGAAAAATTGAGAATATGCGGCTGAAACCACTTGAATTTAAATTGAATAATTTCGCCACCGCCATCCACAAGGGATGCGCAAGGCGTCCGCGCAAGAGTAATGCGGGATTCATCAAATTTAGACCGTGTGGTACATCGAGTTCGTCATCAAAAATAGAAACACTCAATCAAGGAGCCCGGATGAAGAAATATTTGCTAAGCTTGCCGCTTGTTTCTTTCGCATTGACTGGAATCGTTGCGATGGCAAGTCCGCCCGGGCCGGGCTATCACCTGCTCAAGAAAATTCCTTTGAGCGCGGCGCCCGGTGGCGGCGAAGATTTCGACTACATCACCGTTGATTCCGATGCGCGTCGCGTCTATCTCTCTCACGGTACCGAAGTGAAAGTACTCGACGCCGATAAGTTCTCCGTGGTGGGCACCATTTCCGGCTTGAAGGGTTGCCATGGTGTCCTCGTGCTTCCCGAGCTTGGCAAGGGATTCGTCACCGATGGGGATGCCGCCAACGTGGCCGTGTTCAATCTCAAGACACTGAAAATTACGCGCAAAATCAAAAGCTCCCCCGACACCGACTCCATCGTTTACGACCCTGCATCCAAGCTTGTCTTCACATTTAATGGCGAGAGCAAGAATGCCACGGTGATCGACCCGGTCAAGGAATCTGTGGTGAAAGTCATCGACATGGGCGGAGCTGTGGAATATCCCGTTGCCGATGGTAAGGGCTCCATCTTCGACGACAATGAGGAGAAAAACGACGTGGCCGTAGTCGACACGCACACCCTTGCCGTCAAAGCGCGCTGGCCCGTCGCGCCCGCGGGAAAACCTGCCGCCATGGAAATGGATCGCGAACACCGGCGTTTATTTTCGAGCGGCCGCGACCCGCAATTCCTGGTCATAATGAATGCGGATAACGGCAAGGTCATCCAGTCGCTGCCCATCAGCGCTGGTGTGGACGGCAGTGTCTACGAGCCTCGGACGTCGCTGTTGTTTGTCTCTACCCGCGACGGCAAGGTCCACATTTTTCACGAGGATTCACCGGACAACCTCACCGAAGTCGAGACCCTTAAAACCGAATTTGGCACCGGCACGATTGGCATAGATCGAAAGACGCACAACCTTTTTCTGACCACCGCGGATTTTGGCCCTGCTCCTCCTGCTCCCACGAAAGAAAATCCCGAGGCGGAACGAAAGCCGATTCCTGGAACGTTTCGCGTGCTGATTTATGGGCGCTAGAAAAATCATCCTCTCGCACGAGACGACTTATGCCGCCTCTGCCTTGCCCAAATTATGTCAGCAAAAATTCTCTTGGGTATCCACGACGGTGGGTCGGAAGAGTCACTCGAATTATTTGAATCCCAACTTTTTGCCTGTGTTGAGGCGGGTTTACTCCGGTATTTGAAAGCGAACTAAAATTCATGAGCCCAAAAAAAATAGCAGTTGTCTTTACTCTGTTGCTCGTGCCGTTCGCTGACGGCGCGCCTGACCGCTCCTTCCATTTGATGGAAGCTTCCATCGCTGACATTCACAAAGCGATTGAAGCAGGTACTCTGACGTGCCACGATCTGGTCCAACAATATCTTGATCGCATTCACGCTTATGACCAGCAAGGTCCCGCGATTGATTCGATGCTGTACATCAACCCGGCAAGTATCGAGCAGGCCGATGCCATGGACCGGGAGTTCGAGCGGACCCACAAACTGAAGCCGCTGGGTTGCATCCCCATCGTTCTGAAAGATAATTTTGACACCGCGGACATGCCCACAACGGCTGGCGCCATCACTCTTAAAGGTGCGCAGCCTGAAAAGGACGCTTTCGCTGTCAAACGACTTCGGGAAGCTGGTGCGCTCATTCTTGGCAAGGCTAACTTGCAAGAATTTGCCAGCGGCGGCATCTCCGTCAGTTCGCTGGGTGGTCAAGTGAAGAATCCGTATGACCTCACCAGAACGCCAGGTGGCTCTTCCGGCGGCACAGGTGCCGCAGTGGCCGCTAACTTCGCAGTTGCAGGCACCGGGTCGGATACCGGCGGCTCAATCCGTTCTCCGGCTTCTGCAAACAATTTGGTAGGGCTCCGGCCGACGCGCGGCTTAATTAGCCGGGACGGTATTGTGCCGGTGTCTTTTACGCAGGACACGATTGGCCCTATGACACGCAACGTGGCCGACACGGCAAGATTATTGGACGTCATGGCCGGATACGATCCGAATGATCCGGTGACTGCTCTTAGTGTCGGCAATATTCCAAAAACGTACACGGCGTTTCTCCACAATGGATTGAAGGGAGCTCGCCTAGGTGTGCTTACCAATTTGTTTGGTAGCGGACCAGAATACCAAGAAGTAAACGAGGTGATGGCCAGAGCTGTTGACTCGTTGGAGAAGCAAGGTGCCGTGATTGTCCGCATTGAAGATGCGGCGCTCGACACGACCACGTTGACCGCGAAATTTCGCCTGAACGAGCCGGAGTTCAAGACGGCGCTGAACGGCTATTTACGGGAACAGGGTCCGCGCGTTCCGGTGCATTCTCTCGCAGAAATCATTGCTTCCGGTAAGTACCATAAGCCCACGCTGGAAAAGTTCTTCGCCACGGCTGAGGCTTATGAAGACGGCCCGAATTCCGCGGATTATAAAGATCGCCGGATGAGGATGGACGAAATCAAAATTGAAGTGGCCAACCTCATGGCGAAAAATCAATTAGATGCGCTGGTGTACCCCCACCAAAAGTGTTTGGTGCTTCCGATCGGCGCGACGTTTCAGAAAGACCGCAACGGCGTTATCGCTGCTCTGGCGGGCTTTCCGGCCATTGAAGTTCCCGCAGGCTTTTCTACTCCGACGGCGGACGCTCCTATCGGGGTGCCGGTGGGGATGGAATTGCTCGCTCGCGCGTGGGCCGAACCCGAATTGCTAAAACTCGCCTTCGGAATTGAGCAGACAACGCATCTACGAAAGCCGCCAGTTTCCACGCCGGCGTTGCCGCCACAAGGTGCGAAAGCTTCGATGGCAACGACGGATTCACAGAGATCTGCAAGATGAAGAACAAGGATCTGCTGGTGCACCTGAAAAATCGGCGGGCGGAAACGCTCTCCTCCCTGGTCGCCGAAGAACTAGAGCGCATGATCATCAGGGGAGAATTGCAGGCAGGAGATCGCATTAATGAGAGCGCCCTCGCGCAGGTGTTCAGCATCAGTCGAGGACCGATACGGGAAGCGTGCCGGAGTTTGGAAAAAAGTAATTTGGTCAAGGTGGTCACGAATCGTGGTGTGTTCGTCCGGGAAATGAGCGTGGCCCAAGCAGCAGAGGTTTATGACGTGCGCGCGCATATCTTCGGATTGGCAGGTCGACTTGCTGCAAGTCGTATTACTACACGGGACGTCGAAGAACTTCTTGCCCTGGTGGCAGAAATGCAAGAAGCGAAGGATATAGATTCCTATTATCCGCTGAACGTCGCTTTCCATGCTCGCCTCGTAGAATTGTCCGGCAATAGTCGGGTAGCTGAGCTGTACTACTCATTGGGCAAAGAGCTTCATCTTTTCCGCCGGCGTGGTCTGGTCGGGGGTGACGCAATAGTGTTGTCGAATCGGGAGCATCTGCACATTGTCGAAGCGCTGCGTGACCACAACTGTGAGTTGGCAGAACGGACGATGGCCGACCACGTTCTTGCTGGAAAGGCGAGATTGCTGGAAAGCGTGAAAAAACACGGTCCCGAAGTTGCGGAATCCGAATCGGGTAGCCCGAGGAGAGCCAGTGAAGATTAGAGAAATACGCGCGAGCGTACATTCTTCGACTATTGCCATTCCGCTGCTTGACGGGAAGGTCGACGGTTATGGCCGCGAAGAGCAAAAGGAATTTGTGTTTTGTGAAGTTGAAACCGATGACGGACTCTCGGGTTTGGCGGTTACCGGTCACTTCCTCGCTCGTTCCGTCGTGGTTGCGCTGAAATCGTACCTATTGCCGGTGGTGCGCAACATGGATGCGCGGGATATAGAGGCCATCCACCAGAGAATCTGGTCCAAGTTGAACCCGCGAGCAATGACCGGAGTCATTTCGAGCGCTTTATCGTGCCTCGATATCGCTCTCTGGGACATTCATGGGAAGGCGGTCGGCAGATCAGTCGCCGGCCTGCTGGGGAATGCGAGGACTACGGTTCCGGCTTATGTGACCTTCGGGTTCCCTCAGTACGATCGCGAACGGTTAGTCGAAGCAGCAAAGCTGCAGGTCGCGAAGGGCTTCTCCGCGATGAAACTCATCGTCGCGGTGGACAAGAAAGGTTGGCGCGAGGATGCCATTCGCGTTCGCAAAGTCCGCGATGCCGTAGGTCCGGACGTTGACCTCATGATCGACGCCAATTATTTGTTCAATCCAGTGGAAGCTAAACTTCTGTGCCGTGCGATCGAAGACTGCGACATAACCTGGTTTGAGGAGCCGTTACAGCAAAATGATGCTCGAGCGCTGGCAGACCTGCGCGCACATACAAAGATACCGATTGCCGCAGGGCAAATGGAGGGGCATCGTTGGCGGCTTCGCGAACTCGTAGAACGACAGGCGGTAGACATTTTGCAGCCGAACTGTTGCTTTTGCGGTGGGTATACCGAGGCGCGCAAGGCCGCTCATCTGGCCCAAATTTATAACCTGCCGATCGCGAATGGCGGCGGCTGGCCCCTTTTCAATATGCATACCGTCGCGGGGCTTATGAACGGTTGGATTGTGGAGTGGCATTTGGGCATGGTTCAGGTTGGCCAGATGCTTTTCGTAAATCCCCCAGAGCCGAAAAACGGAATGCTCTCGATACCTGACGCGCCTGGTCTCGGGCTAACTCTCAACCGCGATGCGCTGCGGAAGAGCGAAGTGGCCGAATGAAGATTCTGGATATTCGCGAAATCGTCGTCCCCATCAAATCAGATATTCGCAATGCCTACATTGACTTCAGTCAAATGACGGTGAGCGCTCTGGCGCTCATCACCGATGTAGTACGCGACGGCAAACGTGTAGTCGGTTTCGGTTTTAATTCTAACGGTCGATACGCGCCGAGTGGCCTCTTACGTGACCGCTTTATCCCGCGATTGAAGGCTGCCGAGCCCACGAGTCTTCTCGACAGCACCGGCGAGAATTTTGATCCGTTTAAGATTTGGAATGTTCTTATGCGGAATGAGAAACCTGGGGGACACGGCGAACGGTCGGTAGCAGTCGGTGTTCTCGATATGGCGGTATGGGATGCGGTGGCCAAGATCGCCGGTGTGCCGCTTTATCGTCTATTGGCAAATCGTTTCAGGGGCGGCGCCGCTGAGCCAAGAGTCTTTGTCTACGCCGCCGGCGGTTACTACTATCCTGAGAAAGGTTTGTCGGCTCTAGAAAAGGAGATGCAAGGCTATCTAGACCTCGGTTACTCCGTGATGAAGATCAAGATCGGAGGCGCTCCGCTATCGGAAGATCTCAGTCGCATCGAAACTGTCCTCAAAATTTTAAACAGAGGGGATCAGTTGGCGGTTGACGCGAATGGACGATTCGACCTCGAGACCGCCATTGCTTACGCGCGTGCACTTGAGCCCTACCGGTTGCGTTGGTACGAGGAAGCTGGAGATCCGCTCGATTATGAATTGCAAGCAAAACTTGCCGGCCACTATGAAGGTCCCATGGCGACAGGGGAAAACATTTTTTCCGTGCAGGATGCACGTAATCTGATTCGGTACGCCGGAATGCGATCCGATCGCGACGTGCTCCAGTTCGATTGCGCACTCAGCTACGGCCTGGTCGAATACCTGCGGATATTGGACATGTTGAAAGACTACGGATGGTCAGCGCGTCGTTGCATTCCACACGGCGGCCATCAGTTATCGTTACATATTGCCGCCGGTTTAGGACTTGGAGGAAATGAATCCTATCCCGGGATCTTTCAACCCTTTGGTGGATTCGCGGATGACACTCCTATTGAAGACAGTTACGTTTCGTTGTCTGATGTTCCCGGAATTGGATTCGAATCAAAAAAAGAACTGTTCCAGCTATTAGAGACACTTTCGGATAGTTAGAGGCCGCCTCCTCGAGAGGAAAATCTTGGGAACAGAAACCCGCGAGACGATTCTTGCCGACAAACCTCGACGACGAAACAATATTACTCTTCAAGTCTTCCTGGCTATCGCAGCCGCGATAGTTCTTGGGGTACTCGATCCCAAACATGCTCTGGCGATGAAGCCGCTTGGGGATCTCTTTATCAAGCTTATCCGCATGGCCATTGCCCCCATTGTATTTCTGTGTGTTTCAACAGGCGTTGCGCGCATTGGTGACCTTCGCAAGGTGGGTCGAATCGGTCTCAAGGCGCTGATCTATTTTGAATTGGTGACCACGCTGGCACTCGCTATCGGTCTAGCGTCTGTCACTATCTTCAAACCCGGGGTTGGCGTCACTGCTGTTCAGTCCGGCTCGGCCTCAGGCGACTACAGTGCGTACGCCAATAAGGGGAAGGCGTTTTCATTTCTCGAGTTCTTAATGGGAACCATTCCCGACAACTTTTTGGGCGCTTTTGTAAAGGGTGATTTGCTTCAGGTCGTGGTAATCGCCTTGTTAGTCGGTATGGTCCTAATCGCGATGCGGAGTCGCGGTCATGCAGTTGTGCGGGCCTTAGACAGCGCGATGAACGTATTTTTTGGAATGATTAAAATCATAATGCGTGTCGCTCCCATAGGTGCGTTCGGGGCGATGGCGTTTACGGTAGGAAAATTTGGCACTAGCGCCTTGTTCGCGTTGTCCCGGCTTGTCCTCGTCACATATCTGACAGAAGCGTTTTATGTCTTCGTTGTTCTAGGGTTTATAGCTCACTTCTTTGGTTTTAGTCTGATTCGCTTCATTAAATACATTCGCGATGAAATTCTTCTAGTCATCGGCACGTCTTCGTCCGAAAGTGTTCTGCCTCAGCTCATGCAAAAGCTTGAGTGTTTTGGGGCCGCGCGTGCTGTGGTCGATCTGGTCTTGCCAACAGGATACGCATTCAATCTGGGCGGCCTGGCCCTGTCGTTGCCAATCAGCACGGTCTTTATTGCACAGGTCTATCACGTTTCGCTCAGCTTCACTCGCCTCTTGGCTCTGGTGGCCATCATGTTAGTGACGTCGAAGGGAGCCGCCGGTGTCACGGGAGCTGCTTTTATAGTGCTGGCAACGACTGTCGGGGCGTCGGGCATTCTGCCGGTCGAAGGACTTGCGCTTGTGTTTGCTGTCGATACTTTCCTATCAATGGCCCGCGCACTCGCAAATGTAATTGGGAACGGAGTCGCGACGATCGTGGTTGCAAAATTGGAAAACGAATTTAATTCTGAACGGGTTGCGGAGGCAGTCTCCCAATAGCTCGCTGTAACGGGGCTGTGGAATAAAAGGGGCGAAGCCAGGATGGGTGAAGATCAAAATACGGCTCGAATTCCAGAGGGCAGTAATAGTCTTTTTACACGGCGCGGCTTGATACAACGCGCGGCGTGGATTTTTCCTGCTACGGCGTTTCTACCCAGATGGGCGAGCGCCGCTCAAGAAGTGAGCCCCGTGATGGCCAAGCTGAGCAACTACATGGCCGCCGCCCGCGACATCGAGCTGCCAGAAAAAGTTGTCCAAGACGCAAAGTATCACATCCTGGATACCGTGGCAGCCATGATCTCCGGGTCAGAATTGCCGCCAGGCCGCGATGCTATCGAATTTGCTCGCACCTATGCTGGCGGCCAGAGGGTCGCCACAGTTGTCGCCTCGAAAACTCTCTGTGGGCCGATGGACGCGGCCTTCGCGAACGGCGAGTTAGCTCATGCCGACGAGAGCGATGATGATTACACCTCAGGCGGGGCGCATCCGGGCTCTGCAATCGTGCCCGCCACCCTAGCACTGGGGGAACAGTTTCAAATCAGCGGGACGCACTTTCTCCGCGCAGTGACACTCGGTTACGACATTGGAATGAGAGCATACAAGACCTTAAAAGGAGGAGTTCTAACGGAAACCCATAACTTGGTCGGGACGATGGGAGCGTCGGCGGCCTGCGGGTGCGTCGCGGGTCTAGATGTCCAGCGGATGCGCTGGTTGCTCGACTACGCGACGCAACAGGCCGGCGCGGGCATCGGTACGTGGCGGGACGATATTGAGCATATCGAGAAGGCTTTTCTCTTTGGCGCAATGGGAGCGCGCAACGGGGTTACCGCTGCGCTGCTCGTGCGATCGGGATGGACCGGCATGAACGATGTCCTGGCCGGTCCGCAAAATTTCGTCAAATCCTACGCTCCTAAAGCCGATCCGGCCAACCTAACTGAAGATCTCGGTAAGCGCTATGAAGTGTCACTGACGAGCATCAAGGGCTGGACTACTGGCGGACCCATTCTGTCGCTGCTCGATGCAATCGTGAACATAAGAAAGCGGCGTCCATTCGAGGCGAATGACGTACGACACCTCGTCGTACGTTCGGCCACGAGCCAGGCCGAGCGCGTGAACAACCGCGAAATGCCGGACATCAATGTTCAGTACTTGGTTGCGGTGATGCTGATTGACAAGACCGTCTCATTCCATGCGGCGCACGACAAAGCACGAATGCAGGATCAGGCGATTCTACGGGAAGAGGCCAAGGTTGAGCTGATCGGAGACGAAGAACTCGAACGCCTCTTGCCGACTCGGGTAGGAGTTGTCGATGTCGAACTAACAGACGGAACCCATCTCAGCGAACGTGTGGAGAATGCACGCGGTACTCCTGAGAATCCGATGACCCGCGACGAGGTCGTTGCAAAAGCCCGGAGCTTGATGGCGCCTGTTCTCGGTGCAGCGACAGCGACGAAACTGATCGACCGCTTGCTTGATATTGAAAGCGCCAAAACCATCCGGGAGCTTCGTCCCCTGCTGCAACGAGCATAATTCCGAACTTCGCGCCGCAGGCCTCTTCCGGACGAGGTGGCTACAATGAACCCGCGGTCAATAGCCTCGCAGACGCATGGGCAGCGAATAGCAACTGGCAGGATTCAACGAGCATTGCGATCCTTGCTGGCGGTCTTAATGTGTTTGATGCCGCCGGTCACGCTTGCGCAAGTCAACGGAGGCAGCATAACTGCAACCGCCCAGGGAGACTCCGGCTCCGCAATAGCCGGAGTTCAGATCTCTATATAGGATGTGACGACCGCCAAGTCAGAATCGGGCTCAACGACACCTCCGGCTCTTACAGCCTTCCTGCACTACCTTCCATGGGGCTCCAGCGCCCGATTGGACCGCCTGAAACCAGCACAAAAGGACTGAGATATCCGCCAAAGAGCGGCTTTTCAGAGGATTTTTGGTGTCAGTTCTGGGGTCACTTGGCTTGGCAATTTCCGGCGAAGTGCGGCGTGGCCCGGCGGGCCCAAATTTGCGCATCGGATTGAAATGACGTGCCTTGACTCGCCAAGGCGCTTCCTGTCGCAACGCTCAAAATGGCTTAAAGGCCGCTGCTCTACCACTGAGCTACGCCCCTAGGGAGTCCTAACATTTTAAATGAATAGTGTGCAGCACTCCTACCCTGGGTAAAGCTGCGGAGATTTATTTTCGAGCTTCGACGTCGCGATCTGCGCGGAGGCGGGACGCATCTGCTGGGGTTGCGAGCATGCCGGCCGCGACGATGCCACGATGGCTGTGCACTTTTCGCCGGTATTTAAATTGCGTTTGAAATGTCGTGATAGGACCCGGCGCGTTACTTTGATCCTACCTCGCGGGAAGTTGGAATTCGCTCCGGATGAAGTGTTTGATGCCCTGATCGCCTGTCAAACGCAGACAGACGAGCGTACCCTCGCGCTCCAGGTCGATGTGAAAATCAAAAAAGGGGCAGCACTTGCTTTCAGCAACGATCCAATCGGCCAACTCGGCAATGGATATAGCTGCCGGGCTGAACTGAAATTCATAGCCCTTTTCCGTCTCCACAATTTCTGTGCGACTGCTGATTAGTTTCTCGGTTAGCTGTTTATGGTGCGTCCGCTCGGCAGGTGAAAGTGCTTTGATGTTGCAGAAAAATTTGCTTGTTGTGGTCATCGATCGATAGTCCTCCGTTGCTAGCTGACGGAATTCGCAGGCCGCCAAGCGATCTGCGAGGCCCCCGGCCATGACAAGGGCCAGTGCGGCTGTGCCCGCGAATTTAGCTCGGCAGCAGCGGAATTGATTCGTTTCATGGATCATACGCCCTCCCGGATTTGCCACATGTTACTGACCAATGGTAAAAGTTGAAGTTAACTTTAAGTCAAGAAGCGTTAGCAATTAAATTGCGGGGTGACCGTGAAAATTGGAGAGCTGGCGAGCCGAACAGGTTTGAATGCGTCGGCAATTCGATATTACGAAAAACTTGGCCTGGTTCCCGCCCCTTATCGCGCGAGCGGGCAGCGCCGTTTTACCGATGAAGCGCTTTACCGCGTGTTGCTTATACGGTTCGCCAGAGACATGGATTTTTCCCTCGAGGAGATCAAGGTTTTCTTGAGCGGCCTTTCTGACAAAGCGCCGATAGGCAAACACTGGAAAAAGCTTGCTCATTCTAAGATCAAACAGGTTGAGGAGACAGTGCTGCGCGCAAAGCGGCTCAAATTACTTCTGGAACATCTGTTGCACTGCCGATGCGCTTCACTGCGGCAGTGTGTTGACCGGCTTAGCCTCAGTCCCACGTTGCGACTTATGCGTAACGGCGCCAAGTAGCACCAGGAGTACGCGCCGCCGCAAAGCGCTGTGGCGGCGACGAATAGTTATGCGGCGTTAGGGACTTCGCTCATGAGCGCGAGGAGGTTGCCTTCCGTGTCGTGGAAGAAGGTTATCCACAGCTCGTGAGTGGGCATGCGCGCGACGAGATGCGGTTCATCTTCAAAGTTTACGCCTGCCGATTTAAGCCGCTGGAACGCGGCGTGAATGTTGCCCACCTGAAAATACAAAATAGAAGAGGGATGGTCGAACTCGGGCTTGTCCGGTGGACCGAGCATCAGACGCACGCCGCCGCAATTAAAAAAGCTTAACTGGCCGGCGCGGAAGAGGTGCGGTAAAGCCAGCACATCGCGATAGAATGCGGTGGCGCGATCGGCGTCGTGCACGTTGATGGCGATCTGCCCGATCCGGGAGAGAACGGAGTTTTCGGGAATATTCACAAGGAAACCTCCTTCGAATAGAATTAGTTAGCATAGCTAACTATATTTCATGGCCAAGCGCAAGAGTAAAATATCGCCGGAGGAAGAAGCCTACCGCATCGGAGACTTGCTGCATTCGGCTGCCATTCATCTATTGCGCAAAGTACGCGCACAGGACCGCACCGCGGGAATCGGACCGGCGCAACTGTCCGCGCTTTCGGTGCTGGTATTTGGCGGGCCGCGTTCGTTGAAGGAGTTGGCGGAAGCCGAGCAAGTGCGCGCGCCGACGATGAGCCGGATCGTGGTTGGATTGGAGCGAGCGCGCCTGGTGCGGCGCAAAGCAACGGACGACAAACGGAGTCTGCTTTTGGAGGCTACGGCGCGCGGTGCCGAGATTTTGCGCGAGGGCAGAAGAAGGCGGGTAAAGATGCTGGTCCGCGCGCTGCCGGGATTGTCGGAGGAAAAATTGCGAGAGGCGGCCGCCGCCGCGGAATTTATGCGAAAGCTGATCGGAAAGCTAGAGTCATCAAAACAATGAGCAACGAAGGCAACTTAAGAGAGGACAAAAGGCGCGCTATGAAAGCTGCCAAGCCGCCTGGGCGAGACGTCGCACTTCCTGGCCCTACGCTAAAAGAAAGATTTGCCATTGGCAAAGCGCTGCGTAGAAGAGCGACACGAAGCGCGCAAGGGAAGAGGGTGCCGCCCGCCAATCGTTTCGATCCCATTGAGTTGCTGAAAAAATCGGATCATGGAAGATTGCCTGAGCTTTTGCCGATTCGCTACGCACGGATGCGGCAGTCGGCGTTCGGGTTTTTTCGGGGCGCTGCAGCAGTGATGGCAGCGGACCTGGCTAGCACGCCGCGAACAGGATTACACGTTCAGGCTTGTGGGGATTGCCACGTAAGCAATTTTGGGGGATTCGGTTCCCCGGAACGGCGGCTGGTTTTTGACATCAACGACTTTGACGAGACGCTGCACGCACCGTGGGAATGGGACGTGAAACGGCTGGCCACCAGCATTGTGCTGGCCGGGCGGCAGAAGGGCGACGGAGAACATTCTTGTGAAAAAGCTGTGAGAGCCGCGGTAATGAGTTATCGCCAGGGTATGAACCACTACGCGAAAATGCGCGCCTTGGAAGTATGGTACTCGAAACTTGACGCGGATATATTGATAACTGAGGCGAAGACCAAGAAGGCCAGGAAATACTGGGAACGAATAGAGAAAAAGGCAAAATTGCAGACGGCGGAGCATGTTTTTCCGCGCATGACGGAGGTCGTGAACGGCCTGCCGCGCATCATCGACAATCCGCCGCTGATTTATCATCCGCGCCAGAGGATCAAGCAAGGCAAAAGAGTGCGAGAAATGTTTCGGCGCTACCGCTTGACGCTGCCAGAAGAGCGGCGCGTGATTATTGACCGCTACCATATTGTGGACATTGCGCGAAAAGTTGTGGGCGTGGGAAGCGTGGGGACCAGATGCGCGGTGGTTTTGCTTATGGCCGGCAAGGATGACCCGTTATTTTTGCAATTTAAGGAGGCCCTTCCGTCGGTGTTGGAACCCTACGCGGGGAAAAGTCGCTACAGGTACCATGGTGAACGGGTGGTCACTGGGCAGCGCATGCTGCAAGCGGCCAGCGACATTTTTCTGGGTTGGACGCGCGATGATCAGGGGCACGATTACTATTTTCGGCAGCTGCGCGACATGAAGATGACCATCAACGTGGAAGATATGCCCAAGGAAGATTGGATCGAGTACCTCGAGCTGTGCGGCTGGACTCTGGCGCGAGCGCATGCGCGTACCGGAGATGCGGCGCAGATTGCGGGATATTTGGGAAACAGCGACGCATTTGACCAAGCCATCGCGAAATTTGCTTTCGCGTATGCGGATCAGACGCAACGGGATCACGAAGTGTTTGTGAAAGCGATTCGAACTGGAAGGATTAAGGCTAACGCGAACGCTGCCGGTTGAGAGCTTTCTGATGAACTAGGGAAATCCCCGAAACGCCAATCATAAAGTTGCGCACTTGAATTTGCATCTGAGAAACAAGGCTTAACAACCCAAATCCCGGCCCCCGCTAAAAATTGAGGGGCTAGTTCAGCGTGTTGCAAAAAGTCCTGTGCAGTTCGGGAGGAAGTACGAAGATTTTCGTTGACACTACGAACGTCTTCGTAGTAGATTGCGCGGCATGACCCCAGAGACGCAAAAACCTACAGTATCGGAGCTGGAAATACTGCGCATTCTGTGGGCGCGCGGGTCCTCGACGGTGCGCGAAGTGCACGAAGCGCTGAGTAAGAAGAAACGGATCGGGTATACCAGCGTCTTAAAGCTCATGCAGATCATGACCGAGAAAGGCTCGGTACGGCGCAACCAGGATCAACGCGCACACGTGTACCAAGCTAATCAGGCGGCGGAGAAGACCAAGCGGCAACTAGCGGTCGACGTTCTACAGCGGGTGTTTGACGGATCAGCGAGCCAACTATTGATGCATGCGCTGGCGGGGCGAAAAGGTTCGAAGGAAGAGATTGAGGAATTGCGGCGGCTACTTGATGAATACGAAAGGAAACTGCCATGACGCGATTTGCCGTCTGGGCGAATCCCGAGACGATGCAGTTGATGGCCATGGCGCTGCTGCATTTCCTGTGGCAGGGAGTGGCACTAGCGGCGGCGGCGTTTGTGGCCATGTCGATGATGCGGCGCGCGTCGGCTAGATATCTGGTAGCGCTGGCGATGCTCGCATTAATGACCGCGTCGCCCGTGATCACGTTTTTGGTCCTGGCGCAGCGGCACGATGCCGGGGTAACGGAAGAGAGCTTGACCGGATTGAGCAGGGCGGCGCAGCCGGAGTTTGCGGCGATTTCTTATGCGCCTGGGCAATTTCTTAAATCGAATGCCACCGACAGGGGTAGAGGTTCGTCGATTTATCTTTTGTGGTTTGGGGAGGCATGGTTACTGGGAGTAATGGTGTTGAGCCTGCGACCGGCTGCAGGATTTTTACTGATAGAGCGGATGCGAATCAAGAAGGGCGCGCCAGTCAAGGAAGCATTGCGTGAGCGTTGCCTGGAATTGCAACGACGACTGGGATTGGGTCGAGTGCTGCAGTACTGCGAAAGTTTGCAGGTGCAAGCGCCGGCGGTGGCGGGGTGGTTTAGACCAGTGGTTTTGTTGCCGGTGTCCGCATTGACGGGGCTTTCCGCGCAGCAGCTAGAAGCGGTAATCGCGCACGAATTGGCGCACGTGAAGCGGCTGGATTCGTTTGTGAATTTGTTTCAGATTGCGACGGAGACACTGCTGTTCTATCACCCTGCGGTGTGGTGGCTGAGCAATAGAATTCGCGCTGAGCGTGAAAATTGTTGCGATGACGCGGCCATTTCGGTGTGCGGAAATCCGGTCGAGTATGCACGCGCGCTGGCTAGGATGGCGGAATGGCAAAACGCTCCGTTGCTGGCCATGGCAGCAAATCGCAGTCCGCTCGCGGAGCGCGTGGCACGATTGTTGGGAGTTGCGACATTAGATCGCGGAGTTCGCAGCGCAGGACTTGTGGGAGGCCTGCTATGCGTTTGCGTTTCGGTGCTAGCCGGCAATGCGCTGCTTGGCGAGGCGCAAACAAACCGGGCTGCGCCTGCAACATCAACTTCGTTTTTGGACCAAGAGCACGACCAGCGAGCGGCCCCAGTGGTGCAGCCGGGGCCGGGAGAAAAACACGGCGCGGTGATCGTGGTGCGGCCAGAGAAGTCCCTGCCAACACCACCCCCAGAGGAAGGTCTGATGGCACCCGAGCCCTCGTCGATGCCGGCATCCCCAGTGATCGCCAGTCCGAGTCAAGAAAAGCAAGCGCATGACAAGAAGGCTGAAAACAACGAATCGACGGGCAGCGAACGAAAAGGCGAAACGTCGGGCTCGTACATCGACGGTTTGAAGGCTGAGGGTTTGACGAATCTTTCCATCGATCAACTCATCGCCATGAAGGTGCAGAACGTAACGCCGGAGTACCTCCACGCCATTCATGAACTAGGGCTGAAGCCTGATGTAAATAACTTGATCGCGATGAAAGTGCAAGGCGTGACGCCGGAACTGATTCAGAAGTTGCGCGATAGCGGTCTGGCGCTGGACGTAGATCGTATCATCGCCATGCAGGTACAAGGTGTTACGCCAGAATATATGAAGGGGCTGCACGATTTGGGGATCGATACTGATGCGGACAATGTGATCGCGATGAAAGTGCAGGGAATCACGCCTGAGTATGTTCGCGCGATGCGGCAAGGTACGGACGAGAAGCTCATGGGCGGAGACCTGGTGGCCATGAAAGTCCAAGGCATCACACCTGAATATGTGCGCGAGATGAAATCGCTAGGTTTTCAAGTGAGCGGCGAGGACCTTATCGCGATGAAAGTGCAAGGAGTGACGGCGGAATACGTGAAGGGGTTGCAGTCGGCGGGTTTGCAGCTGAATGCTGGAGATTTGATAGGTGCGAAAATACAGGGTATTACGCCGGAGTTTGTTGAAAAGGCGCGCAAGCATGGATTTCAGAACTTGAGCATGGATAAGTTGTTGGCGCTGAAGAACTCCGGTGTGCTGGACCAGTAATGTGCGAGAGGAGCGTGAGGCCATGAACCGACGCGAAGGATTAATCTGCTACGTTCTGGTATTTTGCACGCTGCTGGGAGCGCTTATTGTGAAGGCTGCGGAATCACGCAGCGGAAACTGGTCGATTCAGCGCGCGGATAAAGCCGGCGAAGTCGAACTCGCGCTGATCGAGCATCACCATGGCGGAAATTCGAATCATGAGTCCACGATTGGTGTGAGCGAGTTGAAGGGGTTGGATCTTTCAAGACCCGGAAAACAGGATGTGCGCTTCGCGATCACGCGGGACGCGGGGCGATTCGAATGCGACGGATTTTTGAATGATGGAGAAGGCGCTGGCGTGTTTCACTTTTTCGCTGAGCCCAAATATACACAGGAAATGAAGGCGCTGGGATTCGACGATATTGATAGCGATAAACAATATTCGATGGCGGTCATGGATGTGAACATGGCTTTCGCGAAGGAAATGAAAGCGGAGCGCTTGAAAGGGCTAGACACTGACAAATTGATTGCGTTCCGTATTTTTAACGTGAACGCAGCTTTCGTCGAGGATTTGAGAAAAGCAGGGTTAGCTATTGCCGATAGCGACAGGCTGGTGGCCTTCCGCATTCACGGAGTGACGCCAGAGATGGTGCGCTTTCTACGACAGGCCGGTTACCAGCCAAGTGAGGAAACGCTGGTGGCCATGAGGATTCACGGCGCGACTCCGGAGTGGATGGAGCAGCTGAAGAAAGATGGATACGACAAGGTCGATCTGCAACAACTAATCGCGTTTCGCATTCACGGGGTTTCCCCGGAATTTATAGAGAAAATGCAGTCGCTGGGATACAAACATCCGGAACCCGAACAGCTTGTGGCTATGCGCATCCATGGGGTTACACCCGAGTTTGTGAGTAACCTACGTTCGCGCGGGATGCAGAATCTGAGCATTGAGCAACTGGTGAACTTGCGGATTCATGGAATCGACTAGCAGAACGGCGTCGCGAACGGTCTGACTTTGTGCTTCCAGGCCGGCACCTGCGGGTTTGCGCCGCATTTTCGCCTCAATCACTTCTGATGTAAACCCCGTACCGACGAACCCCTCCGGTATGCAGTAAACTATGGTGGTGTAGGACGGTAGTTTTAATCGGGCGCCAATCATGTGATTGGCGTTGTCTGGGTTTGATTGTCAGGAGAAGCTTGTGGACGGCGCGCTCAGTCAGGATGTGCAAGTCAAGCCGGAGTTGGTGGATTTCCAGACGGAACCATGGCGGTATAGGCACTGGCGTATGTCATTTGATGGGCCGGTGGCTATTCTGACGATGGACGTAAGCGAAGACGGCGGAATTCGCCCAGGCTACAAGCTCAAGCTAAATTCCTATGACTTGGGCGTAGACATTGAGTTGCACGACGCGTTACAGCGGATTCGATTCGAGCATCCGGAGATCCGCGCGGTGATGATTACCAGTGCCAAGCCGCGGGTTTTTTGTTCGGGCGCGAACATTTATATGCTGGGGCAATCGTCGCATGCTTGGAAAGTAAATTTCTGCAAGTTCACGAATGAAACGCGGAACGGCATTGAAGATTCGAGCCGGCACTCCGGACTGAAATTTTTGGCGGCCCTGAATGGCACGACCGCCGGCGGCGGGTATGAGTTGGCGCTGGCCTGCGACGAAATTGTACTGGTGGATGATCGTTCCTCAGCGGTCAGTTTGCCGGAAGTGCCCCTTCTGGGCGTATTGCCGGGTACTGGCGGATTGACGCGGGTGACAGATAAACGCAGGGTGCGTAGAGATCTGGCGGACATTTTTTGCACTACTTCGGACGGAATTCGCGGGCAGCGGGCCAAGGACTGGGGATTGGTTGATGAGGTAATTAAGACCCAACAGTTCGGCGAGCATGTGAAGAAGCGCGCGGCGGAATTGGCGCAGGGGAGTGACCGGCCAGCGGATGCGAAAGGCGTTGTTCTTTCGCCTCTGAAACGAACCAGTGACGAAGATGGATTGCACTACGAGACCGTAGATGCGGTCGTCAATCGCAGCGGTCGAACGGTTACGATTACCTTGAAGGCTCCCGAGATGGTTTTCTCGCAAACGGTGGAAGGAGTGACTGAACTGGGGGCCGAGTGGTGGCCGCTTAAGATGGCGCGCGAGCTGGATGATGTGATTCTCAGCCTGCGCACCAACGAGTTGGAGCTGGGGCTTTGGATATTGAAAACCAGCGGCGATGCAACAGCCATGCTGGCCATGGACGAATTCATTTTGAAAAATGCGCAGAACTGGTTTGTGCGCGAAGTTCTGGGGATGATGCGGCGGACATTTGCGAGACTGGATGTGACTTCGCGGTCGATGTATGCGGTGATTGAGCCGGGTTCGTGCTTTGCGGGCACGTTGCTGGAGTTCGCGTTGGCGGCCGATCGGGTGTACATGCTGGACACTCAAGCGGGAGAAGCACGCGCCATGGTGATGTTGTCGGAAATGAACTTTGGGCCGTTGCCGATGGTCAATCAGCTTTCGCGTTTAGGAGCGCGTTTCTATCAGGATGAAGAGCGAATCAAAGCGTTGCGCGCACGCACGGGTCAGGAAATGTCTGCTTCTGACGCGGTGACTGCCGGGCTGGTGACTTCCGCGCCTGATGATCTGGACTGGCAAGATGAGCTGCGCACTGCGGTCGAGTCACGGGTGGCGCTTTCGCCGGATGCTTTGACGGGACTGGAAGCAAATCTGCGATTTGCATTGCCGGAGACGATGGAGACGCGCGTTTTTGGAAGGTTGTCGGCGTGGCAGAATTGGATTTTTATCAGGCCCAACGCGGTGGGGCCGAGCGGAGCGTTGAAGGTGTATGGCAGCGGTTCGCCAGTGAAATTCAACTGGGAAAAAGTTTAGGCCAGCTTGATGATGCGGGGAGACCAGCAATGATCGACTATACGGAGAAAATTCCGAATAACGTGGACCTGGGGCGTGACCGGGTTTTGCAGCGCGCGCTGGAACACTGGCAACCGGCGTATATGAGCTGGTGGTATGACATGGGTCCGACGGAGAGTCACAATTACGAAGTGTATTTGCGCACCGCGATAACTGTGGAACCGGATGGCTGGGCAAAATTTGGTTATGTACGCATGCCGGAATATCGATGGGGCATTTTTTTGCAGCCGCGCAATGTCGAGCGCACGGTAACTTTTGGAACGCACAAAGGCGACCCCGCGTGGCAAGAAGTTCCGGGAGAATACCGCTCAACGCTGCGGCGCGTGATCGTCACCCAGTGTGATACAGAACCCGCCTCCGTAGAGCAGCAACGCATGCTGGGAATGTGCTGTCCCTCATTGTATGACCTGCGAAATATTTTTCAGGTGAACGTAGAGGAAGGGCGGCATTTGTGGGCCATGGTGTATTTGTTGCATCGCTATTTTGGCCGCGATGGGCGCGAAGAGGCTGAGGCGCTGCTGGAGCGGCGATCGGGAGACGTTGACAATCCGCGGATACTCGGGGCCTTTAATGAGCCGACGCCGGACTGGCTCGCTTTTTACATGTTTACATTTTTTACCGATCGCGACGGCAAGTTTCAATTAAGCGCCCTTGCCGAATCGGGATTCGATCCTTTGGCGCGCACTTGCAGGTTCATGCTGACCGAGGAAGCGCACCACATGTTCGTGGGCGAAACGGGAGTGAGTCGCATTCTTCAACGCACTTGTGAAGTGATGCGTGAGCACAAGGTGGAGATGCCCGGTGATGTGCGCGCGCTTGGAGTCATCGATCTGGAAACGATGCAGAAATATTTGAACTTTCATTACAGCGTGACCATCGATCTATTTGGGTCGGACGCGTCTTCGAATGCGGCGACATATTATACGACCGGTTTGAAGGGCCGCTACGATGAAACCAAGATCGAGGACGATCACGTGCTTGCGGAGGAGGTTTATCCGCTGTTCGAGGTAGTGGGAAATAAGATCGTGGAGAAAAAGGTTCCGGCATTGACGGCTCTCAATGAGCGGCTGCGCGATGATTACATTCATGAAATTCAGGCGGGAGTGGACCGTTGGAATCGCGTTATTGAGAATGCGGGGATTTCGTTTCGATTGCGGCTGCCGCACAAGGGATTTCACCGGGCAATTGGAAACTTTGCAGGACACTTTATCAGTCCCGACGGGGAAGTATTGACGAAAGAAGCCTGGCAGAACCACGAGCGCGACTGGCTGCCTGCGCCGGAGGATCACGCATTTGTGCAGTCTTTGATGACCGGGCGGGTGGTGGAACCGGGGAAATTTGCGAATTGGATTGCGCCGCCGATTCGTGGGATTAATGGGCAGCCGTTGAACTTTGAGTATGTGCGATTTAATTAAGCTCTTGAAACGTTAAGATCACGATTTGGACCCGCTCTTGTTCATCAAACCGACATTTTTAAATTATTCCGTGTCTTCTAATGGCCCGGTGTGCGTTGCGGATGGTTGGCTCAGAATGGATTGCCAATTTATGATGGCATTCCAAACCAGGCGGTGGTCGCCGCGATTCAGGTCGCGGTGAAATGGATTGAAGTTGAAAGCCACCACGTGGCCTTTCCCTGTGGGCATATCTAACACCGCTGGGCGACCGGTCAATGCCGCCTCGCCCCAGACTTGGCCGCTTACTAAAAGCGGGGCTCCTTCGCGGTCGCCCCATTCGAGGACGATGGCGCTGCGGTCCAGCGGGCCGTCGAGACAAGTTGTGCAATAGGCCATGCGTAGCCAGCGACGAGGGGGATCGTAGAGGGGGAAATTTTGGCGAAACAGCGTTGTTCGAACTGGATAGCCGTAGGCGATAGGGTGGTCGGGGCGCGCGAAGCTCGCGCGCACGTGCGCTCCCGGTGTACGCGTCAGCGATTCCGCGGCTGCTGCAGCGGCGTCGGAGCCACCGCCTGCGCTGCTACGCGGGACACCGCCCGAAACACGACGCACACCGCGCAGGAGTCCTCCTTCGAGCGGCAGCATGGAGCCGCTGCCTAAAGTGATGAGAAGGCCGCCATCATTCAGGAAGGATTGCAGCTTGGCGAGGCCTTCCCAGCCGATGCCTCCGGTGATGTCATCAGACTCCGCTGGAGTGCCGAAGCTGGGAGTTTGCGGAGTTTTCTTGAAGGGCATCGGTCCCCAGGACTTTGGGAGGCCCTGGATTTGTTCGGCGAGCTCCAGATCGACGTGGCCGTAAATTAGTACGTCAATGTTATTGAGAAGTATGCCTGTGCGAATGTCTTCGTCACGGATATAAGTGTAGGGAACCTTGCGCTGATCGAGCGAATAGCGAATCCATCCGATGGAGTCAGTGTCGGCCCAAGGGACCCAGACACCGATGCGGGGCGCTTTTGTTTTATGGCGGGGCGCGTCGGGCGTATTTGCAACGCTGGTGAAATCCAGGCCGAGTTCGGTCGCGGTGTTGCGCAGCGCGGGCAGCAGTCCGTCTTGCGGGTGCATAATCCAGGAGCCCGCCGGGAAATCGCGTTCGCCGATGCGAAAAGATTTTTCGGCGACTTCTATTTCGTAACCGGCGAGGCGGTAGCGGGCGGCGATCAAACCTTCCTGACCGGTGTCTTTTAAAAGAAATATCGGGCCGGAGCCGGAGACATTACCTGTGGGATGTGGTTCGTCTTTTAAGGGCACTAACGCAGCTTCGCGGATTGTGGCGTCGGCAGTGGGGATGGCGTTCAAATGATAGTGGGCGGGCAATTCCCAGGAGACGTCGTCATAAGGCGCGCCACCTCCTTGGGGGAAATTTTGGGCAGTAAGCAGATCGACGGCGTAATTGCGGTATGGCTGATCGAGCCGAACGACGTAGGTGCCGGCGGGATAATTTCCTTCTTTCAGATTTAGCGAGTTTTGCGCGCGACTAACCTCAATGTGTTGCCCGAGCAGGCGCCCGACCATCTGCGCCACGCGTGTGCGGTCGCCTTGATCTTCAGGAATGACGAATGCGTAAGGCGGTTGATCGAGTCCTTTGCGCCAAGAATCCCAGCCCTTCCTATAAAAATTGCGCAACATCTCTTTTGAATTGCGTGCAGCGTAGTCGAGGGCAGCGAGCGCACCGGTTTCCTGATAGTTCAGATTATCGCGAGCCGACCAAACCACCTCGGCGCTCGCTGGAGGAGCGGGCCGGTACCACTCCATGGAAAGGGCGGTTTTGGGAATGGTGCGCTGCAAAGTTTCCGCTGTGCCGTTCCCCCAGGTTTCATAACCGCGGCCGATGCTGTTGTGGTTCATGGCCACAGAATCGAGATAGAGATGACTAAAGGCTTCGCCGAAGTTCCAGGTGGAAACTCCCGGCATGCCCATGGCGGTCATGGCTTGCACTTCATGAAAACTCATCTCGAGAAATTCGCTGTAAGTGATGGGATCGATATTGGGGTTGTACGGGCCGGTGCCGTTCCAAGTCATTAGGAACGGAAAACCCTCGTGGAGATCGTGAACAACAGTGGGATGCCATTCGTGAAACATGCGGTGGACGGCCTTGGTGGTCTCGTGGGTCTGTTGATGGGTATCGCGATTGATGTCCACGAAGGCGTATTTGGACCAATACGGGGGAGACATACGCGGGAGACTGGCGCGGTCGGTCTTACCTTTTAAGTAGCGATAAAACCATTCGACCATTTTGTCGCGGCCGTCGGGATTGGAAACGGGATTGATCAGAACCATGAGGTTGCTACGAATGCCCTGGACCATGGGAGTTTCCGAGGCTGCGAGACGATACGCGAGTTCTAGCATCGCTTCCGTGGAACCGGTTTCATCGGAATGCAGAGCAGCGTTGAAATAATAAATGGGCCGAGCTGTGGAGATGAGTTTTTCCGCCGCGGGTTGATCGGTGCGGCGCGGGTCTGCGAGAGCGGCGGTGGCGGCTTTAAGGCGATCGAGATCGCGGATGCCGGATTCGTCGGCGATGGCCAGCATCATGATGTCGCGGCCTTCCTCACTGCGGCCGATGGTGAAGGCCCGCACGCGAGGGGAGGAGGCGGCTAGTGCACGGCAATAGGCGTACGCTTTGGCGCTGTCGACGAACTCTCCGGGCTCTCCGGGAATGCGTCCGAGAAAGGCGCGAGGAGATACGGCGATGGATGATTGAGGTAAGTAGGAGACCCAGGGCGAGAGAAAATGCGCGTCGGTTGTTGCTTTGGCGATGGCTTCGGTGGAACCGGGTTCGGCAACATCTGTTCGATTTGTGGGAGGTGGGGCAGCGAGGGTTTGGAACAGGGTTAACACTGCAATCAGAAAATGGTTCATGAGATCTCCGGAGTGCTAATGAACAGAGTCGGTTGGGTCGAATAGAGAGCGCGGAGTTTAACACGAGCCGAGGCACAGAGAGTCAGGCGATAGCGGCGATAGTACAGAACGATATCAAAGAAAAAGGCCGCTCCGGGAGTTCGGGCGGCCTGCTAAGCGACAAAAAGATGGTTGGATGGCTAGCTGGATTTTCGTGGAACTTTGGCGCCTCTTTTGCGCGCCTCGGAAAGACCGATGGCGATGGCTTGCTTGCGGCTCCTCACCGTGCCACCTTTCCCACCCTTCCCGGATTTCAGCGTGCCGCGCTTCTCTCGGTGCATTGCGCTTTTAACGCTGCTGCTGGCGGCTTTGCCGTATCTGCGGCCACCGGATTTTCTTCGCGAACTGGCTGCCATTTACCCCTCCCATAGTTAGGATGTGGGCTCGGACGGGGTTGAGTGTAGCGCGGCGGGGCAAAAAGCGTTTCAGTAGAATCGTGCAGAGCGAATGCGGAATTCTTGTAGGTTGAGTGTACGGTGCGCGAGTCCCAGATCGGGATCCACTGGCGAAAATCGACCATCGAATATAGCAACTTTGGAATGTCGGCCAAGCGAGGCGGTAATTCGGGCGTCTCACTTCTGCGATTGCGCACTGGTCCCGACGAACGATAACCTAATGCAAATCTACTATTGACCCTCTGGCGTGGCGCGTGGGATGGTACGCTGAACCGACGTAAGTTAAGTGTTTTCTGCTTAAAGGGGAGAGTCCATGGCTGTGTCCGCTGCGAGCCTTGCCAGTACTCACGCGCACGTCTCTGGTGACTCGATTTACGACAAGCTGAATTCAAAATGGCATAAACCGGCGCTATTGGGATTGATGGCCATCGTGCTAGGGCACTGGGGCGAGCACCTGGTGCAGGCTTACCAAATTTATGTGATGGGCTGGCCGCCGGCGAAGGCCGGCGGGATTTTAGGTCTATGGTATCCGTGGCTCATCAAGTCGGAAGTTTTACATTATGGTTATGCGTTGGTGATGCTTATTGGCATCTGGGTGCTGCGGAAAGGTTTTGCTGGAGCTTCGCGCAAATGGTGGACTGCTGCGCTGGTTATTCAATTCTGGCATCACTTTGAACATCTTTTGCTGATCGCGCAAGCGACCATGCATCACAATTTTTGGGGCAAGCCTGTTCCGGTAAGCATTCTGCAATTGGTAATTCCGCGCGTTGAACTCCACCTTTTCTATAATTCCGTCGTTTTTGTGCCGATGGTGATCGGTATGTACTACCACATGTTTCCGCCGGTGGGTGAGGAGCAAGCGGCGTGCAACTGCTCGTTGCACCACCACCGTCTCGTCGACGCTCGAGCCATATAATGAAGGCTCGGCGGCGCGCCGTGCGGAGCAATTAACCTGAAGTTATCCAGGCGGAGTAACACGTTGTCGACTCCTCCCACGCATGCGCCTGTAGGACGTTCTCGAACCTCTTCTGAATTCGATTTACTGCGAGTGCCGGCATTGGGTCATTTTCTCAAATGGCGGCATTCACGCACGGTGCTGCAGATTCCGCTACTTTTGATCAGCATAGTTATGATTCTGCAGGGATTGTTTGGGCCAACGCTGGCACCGAAAAATCTTGCCACGGTTTTGACCTGGGTGCATTTTCGCGGCGCGCTGGTGCTGGTGCTGCTTTGCGCCGGCAACTTCTTTTGCCTGGCATGTCCGTTCATGCTGGTACGCAATGCGGCACGGCGATTTTTTAAGCCGTGGATGAACTGGCCACGCGCGCTGCGCAATAAGTGGGCCTCCGTAGGATTACTCGTAGCTATTTTGTTTCTCTATGAAATTTTTGGATTGTGGAATTCGCCGTGGTGGACGGCTTGGCTCATTGTCGGCTATTTCATTGCCGCACTGGTGATTGACGGTGTTTTTAAACACGCCACCTTTTGCAAATTTGTTTGTCCCATCGGGCAATTCAATTTTGTTGCTGCCACTGTCTCGCCGCTGGAAGTAAAAGTGCGCGACCATGACGTTTGCGCGCACTGCCACACCAAAGATTGCATTCGGGGCCGACGCGACCGCCCGGCTGGACCTGATTTTGTGGTGCTGCAACGCGGTTGCGAGCTGGCCCTTTTTCAGCAACTCAAAGTGGGCAACATGGACTGCACCTTTTGTCTCGATTGTGTGCACGCCTGTCCCCACGACAACGTAGGAATGCTCGGCCGGGTGCCTGCCGCGGAACTAATGATCGATCCAAAGCGTTCTGGAATTGGCTTATTTTCACGCCGGACAGATATCGCGGCGCTGGCGATGGTGTTTTGCTTTGGAGCGTTGGTGAACGCGTTCGGCATGGTCAGTCCGGCCTACGCGGTAGAAAAATGGCTGGGTGAAGTCCTGCACGTGCAGGCGCAAGCCCCCCTTCTCGGAGTGATCTTTGTATTGTTTCTGATTGTCGAGCCTGTCGTGTTGCTGGGGCTGGCCTCTTGGCTTACGAAGATTTCACATGGGAGCTCGCGGGCAATGCTGCCGTTGGTCGTGAGGTATTCGTACGCCTTGGCGCCACTCGGTTTTGGTATGTGGCTAGCGCATTACGGATTCCATTTCTTTAGCGGGCTTTATACCTTTATTCCGGTGGCGCAAAACGCCATCACTAGGCTGGGCTGGCCGGTCCTGGGCACCCCCGCCTGGCGCTTGACGGGGATACCAGTGCGGTTCATTCAGCCTATGGAGCTAGGGTTTCTGTTGCTGGGGCTGGCGGGATCGCTTCTGGTGATATTCCGGCTGGCGGAAGAAGATTCGCCGGGGAAAGTTATGCGCGCGTTCGCGCCATGGGCTTCGGTCAGCGTGATTATCTGGCTCGCTTCTGTGTGGCTGATGTATCAGCCGATGGAGATGCGAGCGATGCTGATGGGCGGCTAAGGCAAAGAATTTGTGACGATGAGTCTATCGATAGGGTCGCAAAGAGGGCGATTGTTAACAGGGCTGCTTAGGCATGGCCAGATTCCCATGCTGATGCTCGCCGGGTTCACTGCGCTGTATGCACCATTGGCGCACGGTCACAACGGCCCGCCATTTCCGATCATTGTGGATCAACGCGTTGGGCCCTGTGTTGTTTCGTTGTGGACGCATCCGGATGTTGGGGTCGGAACCTTTTTTGTGATGGTGGATGCGGCGCCGGGAAGTGTGATTCCCAGTGATTTAAAGATTGACCTCGGGATACGGCCGGTGAGCGGGCGGCTCGCAGAAGTGATTTACCCGACGCGGCGCGAAAATCTGCGCGGCCAACTGGAATACAAGACCGAAGTGAATTTCGATCGCCAAGAATTTTGGCGCGCTCGACTGATTTTGCATAGCTCACAGGGTGACGGCGAGTCGACAGCGAGCGTTGAAGCAACGCCGGCGGGATTTGGCCGTTGGGACTTGCTGTTGTACTTGCTCCCCTTCGTGGGCGTCGGTTTTCTATGGTTCAAGGCCGTCACCGCTAAGCACAGCCACAGAAGAAAACAACTGGAAGCCGGGAAGCCGCCGGTCGCGGTTTGCGTTCTGGCGATTTTATGCTGTACCAGCTTGATGCTTTCTTCCGGGTGCGGACACAACAAGTTGCCGCGAAAATCGTCACATAAATATGTCGAGTATGTGTCAACTTTTTATACTGGGGTGGCTGCGCTGCAGGTGGGCGATGACGTCCGGGCTGAAAACAAACTTGGGCAAGCAACGCAAATTGCTCCTGGGGAGCCGGCGGGCTGGGCTGACTGGGGAATACTTGCGCTGCGGCAGAGAAACTTTGACGTTGCAGCCCAGCGACTTGGTGTGGCGCGCGATCTGGCGCCGAAGAATGATCACATCTATTACCTCCTCGGACTTTTAGAAAGCAAGCGCGGACGTTCTGCAGAAGCCATCGCCGACTGGCGCAAATCCATAGAGCTCAATCCACAAAATCTGCGCGCTACGTATCAGTCGGCTGAAGAGATTGAACGCCAAGGTGGCGAGGGTGGCGCTGAGGAATCTCAAAAGCTGGTGGAAAGAATTCTAGCGGTGCAGCCGGATAATCTGGCGGCATTGCTGGAATTGAGCCGCATCGCGGCAAAGCGTGGCGATGCCGCCACACTAAGAGCCACGGTTGATCGCATTGAGAAGCAATCTGCCAGCTGGGCGCCCGAAGCGAAGCAACAATTGGTAGCGTTGCAGGTGGCTGTTGCTGGGCAGGAACTTCGTCCGGCGGCAACGCGGACGGCATTTTTGCGAAATGTATTGATGCGCGATTCGAATTACCGGCAGAGCCTGGCGGTCATTAAAGCGGCGGCGGGAGAAGAGGCGGAGCCGTTCACATATTTTGTGCGATTGGAAACGCCGGTGTTCACGCCCGCTGCTGCGGACATGACCTTGACGTTCGAGACGAAACCACTGGAAATAGGGCCGTCCGATCAAACCGCTGGCGAGCGCTGGGATTGGATTGGGACGGTGAGCCTGAGCAGTGAAGCGGCTCCGACCGTTATCGTGGCGAACGCCAGGGAGGTGCGGTTAGGGAGCGTGGCAAAATTTTCTTTTCCGGGAGGAGCGTCCAATGAGACGACGCTTCCCGAAGGAATA
>Ga0210384_10001753_pt1 | contig 28216 bp, 19 predicted proteins | sample IncBWH2MmetaG_FD_160574 | JGI IMG/M metagenome (GOLD analysis project Ga0210384, IMG submission 160574) | Forest soil microbial communities from Barre Woods Harvard Forest LTER site, Petersham, Massachusetts, United States - Inc-BW-H-2-M | ecosystem: Environmental > Terrestrial > Soil >...
CGTTTCGCACACCTCCCACAGCCCCGGCGACGACGAGTCATATACACTCATTGGGAACAACAGAACCCCGCTGGGGTGGGTCACTTTCCAGCCGTTGGCCTGGGTCAGTATCCGAGCGTTGCCAGCAGCAGACCGCCGGCGAAGGTCTGCCCAACTTCCCGGTGAACGTCCTGATGGCCCTCGTGGACGCCCGACACGGCGTCGCCGAGGGGGTCGTTTCTTGGGAAACGGCTACGACGAATCCCCGCTGCAATCAGCCGGCAACGGGCTGGGGCGAGTGTTCTGTCGCGACGAGGTGCGCGGTGAGAATGATCACCAGGGCGAGAAAGACGCTTGCAGTGACACCGGCCGTACGAAGGCGAATGATGAGCTTCTCGAGCCGCCTGTCGGTGTCAGGATCCCCAGTGAAGCGGACGAAACCAGCAAGCGTCAACCCGGCCTCGCCGATCGAGATGCCGTCAAGCAATGCGAGAAAGTCCTCGAAGCCATCGGCGCAAACGATGTGCACTGGTCGATAGGCGATCAACGCCAGCTCCTCGAACAACCAGCCGACCTCGGCAGTCGTGTAGCCGAGCGAGACCGCAGTCTGATGGAATCCGCGGCTCAGCAGATGGCCCTCGTCGGCCGCCAAGGCGATGACGTCGTCGAGCGCGGGCGTAATCAGCGGCCGAAGCTCGCCGGCGAGCGCGGAGAGAGCTTTGACGGCGGCTCCGAATGAGCTGATCGCCTCGACCACGCGGTCGCCGCGCAATCCCCACTGCGAAGCACCAGGTCGGTTCGCATTCCTCAGGCGCGCCAGGCGGACCTCGCGGCGACGGGCCGCGGCGAAGCACTGCATCTGGTGCAGCATCTCATCGAGTGGACGCACGTCGCCCTTGGGGACGGCAGCGCCGAGGGCGGCCGCGGCCTCGTGAAAGGAAGCGTCGGCAGCAAGGACGCCAAGATGGTTGTGAATGTCCGACACGACCTCCTCCGTCAGACGATATAGTCGGTCCCGACGAAGATCTCGGTGTTTCCGACGTTGCCGATGGTGACGAGCGCTCCCGCCGCCCCAATGTCAACCCCCGTAAAGCTAAAGGTAAAGTCGAGCTCGTGAGTGTCGTGGCAGCAGAGCTCGATGTGCCAGGTCAGGCGCCCGAAGGTGACACCAGCGGGAGTGAAGCCGGAGAGGATCGTCGGACCTTGCCCTACGACCCGGGTCGTAAAGACCGTCGAATCTCCCGGAGCGATGGATCTGAAAGCGCTCATGTAGCGGTGACCTCTTGCCTAGTTACTGTATTATACCAACTTCGTGATAGACGGTCAAGAGCCGACGCCCGGCTACCTCGGGCCCGGACCCGAGTAGCGAACGCCAAGCCGGAGGAGTCGCGGCGCGCCGAGGGTGAGAAGCGGCGTGCGGGCCACTTCGGGGCGCTGGTCGAACAGGTTCTCGCCGGCGACGAACAGGGCGATGCCGTGAGGGAAGGAGTGGGTGGCCGTGGCGTCCACACGGAACGCGCTGCGCAGGCGCAACTGATTGAGGTCGTCGTCGAACTGCGCCCCGAGATCGCTCATCTGGAGGCCCAGGGTGCCGAGTGGCGTGCGGTCGTACAGGAGACCGAGGGTCGCGGTGACGCGCGGCGCCTCCGGCAGCTGCTTGCCGACCAGCGCCGAGGCGGCGGCGAACTGGACAACCCTGGCGTCGGTCAGCGCGCCGCCAGCCCAGAGCGTCAGCCCTCCACCGAGGTGGGCGTTGAGCTCGGCCTCGGCGCCGCGCGAGCGGGTGCGGCCTAGGTTCTCTCGCTGGCGCGTAATCAGGGCCGGCGTCACCGCCAGGGTGACGTTGGCCACCGGTCGATCCACCTCGACCCAGAAGAGGTCGGAGCGCACGGACAGCCGGCCATTCGCCCCGCTCCAGAGTGCCCCGATCTCGCCGCCGCGCAAGCGCTCGGCGTCGAGACCTGGATTCGCCTCGGTCACCGTGTTGCCGGTGCGGAAGGTTCGGTAGAGCTCGTTCAGGGTGGGAGCCCGGAAGGCGCGATAGCCGGAGGCTGTGAGCAGCAGGCGCTCCGTGGCGCGAAAGACCAGCCCCAGCCGTGGGCTCAAGGCCGTCTGCTGGCGGTCCGGCAAGCGGGTCATGACGGCTGCGTCGGTTCGCTCGCCGGCGTTGCGCCAGAGCTCGCCGCGCAGGCCCAAGGTGAGAGAGAACCGCTGCGTGGCGCTGATCAGATCCTCGAGAAAGATGCCGCCGGTGCGCTGCCGCCCCGCTACCTGGGTCGGCGCGGCGCTCCTGCCATGCAGGAACATCGTCTCTCGGTCCTGGGCACTGACCCCGCCGAGATCGACTCCGCCGACCAGTGCCTGACCGGAGGAGAGCGCGCGGCTGGCCTGGAGCGAGAGCCCGGCGGAGCGGGCGGGCACCGTTTGCGTGCTCGTGAGGCTTTCGCCCTGACGATTCGGCGCCACCGCCGAGAAGGCCTGGGAAAAACCCTGGCTGGACTCCTGGAGGCGGCAGGAGAGCGAGCCGTCGGGCGGCTGCCAGTCGCCGCCGACGCTCCACTGGCGGATCTCGGTCGCGTTGTTCTGGAGCGGCGTGCCGTTGCCGCGCGACTCGCCGTAATAGCCTGCGCGCACGAACAGCCGCGTCCGGCCGTCGTCCGGCTGGCGCTCGACCGTCTCTTGCGCACTGTCGAAGCGCGACCGCACGGCGGTGTCAACCGGCCCCCGCAGCGCGGGAGCGGTCGCTACATAGCCGCCGGTGCCGTACGACTCCCCGGCCACCGTCGCACCCCAGTCCTGGCGCCGCGCGGCCGCGAAGACAGAGGCGTCGCCGCTGCGCTCGTCGCCGTACGAACCCTCGGCGAGGACCGCCGGTCCCGCGGCGCGGCGAGTCACGAGCTGGATGACACCTGCCATGGCGCCGCTGCCATAGAGATCGGAAGCCGCGCCGCGGAGGACTTCGATGCGCTCGAGGGAGATGCGCAGGACTCGCCCCCAGTAGACCCAGCTGCCGAAGGGGTCGTTGATCCCGACGCCGTCCTCGAGCACGACGGCGCGCGATGCGCCGCTTGCCGACAGGCCGCGCAGCGCCACGCCCTGGGTCGTCGGATTGGCGAAGCGGCCGCCGGTGCGCCGGAAAAGGCTGAAGCCGGCGACCTGCCGCAGGATGTCGTCGACTGCAGGCGCCGCGCTCGCCGCGATCTCCTGGTCGTCCAGGATGACGACGCTCATCGGCGAGTCGCCGAGGCGGCGTGGTGTACGCGCCGCCGTGACGGTGATGGCGTCGGCGAGCGCCGGTGCCGGCACGACAATGGCGATCGGGCCCGACCGCTCGGCGGCCGCAACCTGCCTCTCGAAGCGCTCCCTGCCGGGGATCTCGACGATGAGCTGCGCTGCCCCCGCGCCCACGCCGCGCAGCACGAAAGCGCCGCTGGCATCGGTCCTTGCCATGAGGCCGCTCTTCTCCTCGACGACCCGCGCGCCCGCCACCGGCGCGCCCGCGTCGTCGTGCACGGACCCAGCGATCTCCGCAGCCGGGAGCCCCGCGGCGCACGGTATCGAGGCGCAGCAGCCGCAGATGAAGAGGGCAAGCGCCGCCAGACGGCTTGCAGGGCCAAGCCGGAACCGCGCACCGCTGCGGGTGAATCTCAGGCCGCAGGCCACGTTCCCGCCGCCTGGTGAGCGCCGCAAACCGCGAGCAAGATCAGGGGGAAGGGAGCGGAGGCCACAAGAGCTTCGAAGACGGCGAGGGTGCACCGAGCCGTGGCTGCGGTTGGGCATGGAGATGATCCTGCGCGACCCCGGCGTTGTTGCGCTGCAGTCGCAGTCGCCAACGGGTCCACGAAACGGGCGCAACGCCGGGGTCCCAGGGCGTCATGGGGGCTTCAGCAGGCCGTACATGTGCAAGCAGCCATTCCGGCAGACGTTCGCGTTGGGATTGGTGCTGCCGAAGCTTGCCACGAAGACCTTCCCGTCGGCGATCGTGGCCGGTGTGAACTTGGCAAAGAGCCCGACGTCGTCGCGGGCCGCGTTCAGCTTACTGTGCCACAGCAGTGCCAGGTCCCCGACACCCGGGGTGCAGCCGCCCCCAATGCACGGCAGCGGCGTGGCGTCGAAGACCGTCATCATGCCCTCGACGATGTTCTCAAGGGCATCGTCCCTAAGCGGGTGCAATGCCCAGACGAGCGCCGAAGGGGGAGAATTGGAATACGAGAGGGAAAGGATGCCTCCCGGCATGGAGTGGCTGGGGGCCCGGAACTTGCTCACTCCCCACAGGTTCGACAGCTTGGTCGTGCCGTTGGCGAGCTGGAAGGCCTTGAGCGGTTCGACTTCTCCCATGTTATAGATGGCGACCGTGCCGTCGATGCTCCGGCGGTCCCACATCACCGGTCCGCCGTGAATGTGGTGGGAGTCCCAGAGAGGATCCAGAGCACCGTGACAGTAGGCGGAGGACAAAAAATGTGGTTGCTCGGTCGCAATGATGTCGTCCAAGGGCGGGCCGTCGTGGCCCAGGTTCAACGCATCCAGCAGGTAGAAGTGGCCCTCCTTGCCGCCTCCCAGGATCCTGAAGGGGACCGCTGCCCCAGGATCCGGGATCACCAGCGGGCCCGACGATCCGAGATCGAGGTCCCACTGGTTGTAGCAGGCGTGGTCGCCGACCGTCCACCAGTCGTCGGCGAATCTCATCCCGCCGCTCTTCAGCCGCACGAAGCTCTCGCCGGAGCCGCCCCTCGTGCCGTCACGGAGAGTGCTCACGGTGCCGTTGCCGGTCATGAAGTAAACGTAGTTCGTGCCGCTATTGTCCGGCTGCAAGCCCACCAGCCCCCGTCCGGCCTGCCAGATTCCCCCTCTTGAACCGTCGGGAGTCGTGACGTAGACGCCTAGCTCGTCCAGGAACTCTTGGTCGTATGCGAAAACCCATCCATGGTAGGGGTCATAATCACAATGGCTGCCGAAGGCCACGTAAAGGGTAGCGTTCAAGAGGAGCAAGCCGGGCCGGTTCAGGTGGTGCGCGGCGTCGAAGGCGAGCTGGCCATTCCTGCTGCCGTCCCCGGTTCCGGGCACGACGTCGTAAATCATCTGGGGGCTCCCGGGCCGGTCGGCCCCGGTGCGAAGATCGAGCTTGTGAAGAAAGTAAAAGATGCTCCCATGGTCTTCCGCGACCTTGGCGACGACGTAGATCACCATGGTGTTATCGGCCGGTATGACCGGTGTCGACGTGATGCCGACAAACGGCGTGAGATTGCCGCACAATCCAAGCTGCGCCGAGGGCACTGGCGGCCCGAGGAAGGCCTGCCAAAGTTGGGCAAGAGTATCGGTATCGAAGGCGTATACGTAGTTCATCTCCGTCGCCACGTACACGACATTGTGAACCGTGCCGTCAAGCAGCGCCAAGCCGCGAACATAGAGAGGCTGGGCGTAGATCTGACCCTGCACGTCCCAGGTGTGGATCTTGCCAAAGGTGGTCAAGGTTCCGCCATTGACCGTGGAAGGATTGAGCGCGCTCTCGGGATAGGCGCCGGTTCGCAGGTTGTCGTTCAGATTGGTGAGCACACCGCTGGCGATGGGGTTGGCGTCACGCTTGGCGAGCATCAGGCGCGCCCACGCACCAGGATCCGCGACCTTCGCTCCCAACGGCCAGTCTCCCGACGCGGCGGGAGGTCCCGCGGACTGGTAGGCGAGCCGAAGTCGCAGCTCCGGCCAGGGCGCGGCGGCGTCGCCGGTCAAGAGCGCCTTGCCAACCCTGATCTCCGCGTTCCACGCTCGGGTCGATTCCCCAGCCCTCGCGTCGGCACCGCTGACACGAAAGCCGCCGGCAGTGGCGGAGCCTGCGGCCAGCGCCGGCAGCGGCGTGGCGAGATTCGCTCCGGTCAGGGCGGTTCCGATCGCGCCGGCGGACGCCGCGGGATTGGCCCGGAAGAGGAAGCGGGCGTTGGCGGCGGCGGCGGAGCGTGCGGGCAAGCGTTCCAGGTAAACGGCGGCAAACGAATCCTGTGCTGGCGCCACCTCGAGCGCTCGCAATCTGAGGTCGATCCCGGTAAAGCAAAAAAAGAGGTCGTCGTCGGTATGCAGGACAAAGACGGCGACCCCGGCGTCGATCGATATCCTGGGTGCGGCCGCATATCCAGCGGGTCCAGAAGTATCGCATCCGCGAGGAGACCTTCCTGTCGATTGAAATGCGGGTGCAGATCTCGAATATGGGACGGCGATAGTCGGTCCGTCGTGCCCCGATCGTGATGCAGGAGATCCCAGGATCGCCCCCGGGAAGAAGAGGCATAGGCTCCACGCCGGCCACTGCTTCAGGAAGCGGACAGTCATCGGTACCTCCTCCTCGCTTCTCCTGGTCAGCGAGTCTCAGGGCCGCAGCTCGGTACGTAGCCTGCGGGTCCGTGGAGCTTCCACCGGACCGCGGCGAATCGACCCTGCACCCGCGCCCTCCAAGACAGGCGCGTTGAGCCGCCTTTCAGGTCCGGCGCGGGAACTCCTCGAGGGTCGCAGGGTGTCTTCACGATAACACGGTGTACGCGAGTATGCAATACTAAGCTATGGAGAGAGGATTAGGGGCATGAGGGGGACGAGGACGCGGATAGCACCTCGCCGCGAAGCGCGACCGCGGTCGAGTTCACCAATGGACATATTCCATCATTGCCAAGAATCGACAATGTTGTGCGATTCCTGTCACCCTGGTAGCCTTGGGGAGTCAGCGAGAGTCTCCGGGCCGCGGCGGCCGCCGAGCATGTCCGCTCGCAGGGTTCACGAATCGGCCGCCGGCCCAGTCGAGGAGGAGGGACGGCCGCGTGGCGACCATGACCACTCTGGTGCTAGTCCTCGCGGCCTTCTTGCTCGGCCTGCTCTGGGGCGGCCTGCACAGCGTGGTCTGGATCCAGCTCACGTATCCTTCGCTCTTCGCCATGGCGAGGCGAGCGCGGGGAGAGCTCGATCGTCCCCTGCCCGGCGCCATGGCGCCCGGCGCGCTGCGCAACTTCGCGGGATCGCTCTTCGGGACGACGGCGACGGGAGGCGTCTTTGCCTTCCTGGGCGAAGGACGGCTCAATCTGGGCATCTTCGCCATCGGCCTCTGCCTCGGCTTTGCGCCGGCTCTCGTCAGGCTGCTGCAGAAGTTCGTGGGCTATATTTCCGTCCTGGTGGTGATCGTCGCCCTCTCCGCCGGGCTCAGGTCGGGGGCGATCGATGTGTGGGAATTGTCTCGACGTGCCCCATGGCCCCCTCCGGCGGCCATCGCACTCGGTCTCCGTCCCCCCTATTTCCCTCCGGGGTCGCGCCAAACCGCCTCCGCGGCTCCTCCAGGAAGCGCCTCGGCAGGCCTCGTTGCGCCTGGACAGCACGCGCTCGGCGGGGTCGAGGGTCCTGCGGGCGTGGCCGGCGGACCGGCCGATGAATTGGCTGCGGAGGGCCGGTGGGTGGCTGCGGCCTCGGACGACCGCGGAATCTCGCAGCTGGCAGAGTTCTCTCCCGGCTCGGCGGACATCACGAAGGAGATGGCGCAGACGTTGGATCGTTGGTGCTCGCGGGTCGGCAAGCTCGAGAAGAGTCGGGTCGTCGTCGAGATCCGGGGCCGTGCGGACAAGGGCGAGGCCGAGCATCCGTACCGTCTGGGAGCCAGGCGAGGCAAAAACGTCCAGGCGTTCCTCGCCGTGACCTGCGGTCTCGAGCGGAGCTGGGTCGTGTCGACGGGGACGGAGGAGGTCCCGTTCGTGGCACCCGGCGGTGTCGCCGGCCGTGCGGCGAATCGAGGAGTGCTCCTCGTGGCGGAACTCGAGCCAGGCTCGGGCGGCGCCGCGGCGCAGGCAGCCGCGCCGGAGATCCGCGAGCTGTTGCAGCATGGTCGACAGCTGCTCTCCGAAGGCTCCTTCGCAGCTGCCGCCGACACGTTCACGCGTGCCAACGAGATGGTCGGCGGGCGTTGCGACGAGTGCCTGGTGGGCGTGGCGCGCGCGGTGCGGAAGAGGGCGGTTCGCGCGGAGGTCGCCACCGGCGACGCCGGCGAGGCGCTCTCCGTGCTGCGCGGTGAGGTGCGGAGAGATCCCAGCGGGCCCCTGGCCGTGGCGGCGCGGATCTCGCTCTGCCTGGCACGGCTTGCGGCGCCGGTGGCCCTCCCTCGAGCGAGCCCTGGACCGCTGGTCCCCCCTCGAGCGAGCCCTGAACCGTTCGACCGGAGAGATCTGCTTCCCATCGGCGGGCCGGTTCAGCGACCTTGGAAGCTCTATGGTCCGGCACCGCAGTACACGGAGGCGACGCGCAAGGCCAGGGTGCAGGGAACGGTGATCCTGGAGAGCGTCCTCGACGCCGAAGGCTGCGTGATCGACGCCCGTGTCCTCAAGGCCGTGCATCCCGAGCTCGACCGGGCGTCGCTGACGGCGGTCCGGCAGTGGGTCTTCCAGCCGGCGGAGCTCAGGGGGAAGCCGGTCGACGTGTTCTTCGACCTAACCCTGAGTTTCCAGCTCGGGGATTCGCCGCCGGCCGTTGGCGGAGCGGCCGCCGGCGGCGGCAAGTCGGGGTCGTGACGGGGCGGGTGCTCGGCCGGCCCGGCGGGCGGCCAGTGCCATCCATGGGCTCCCACGGTCCGAGCTCGATCGCGCGGCAGAAGGCGACGGCATGCTGCATCGTCAGATCAAGGCGGCCAGCGAGCTGGCCGCTCCGAGAGGCAGGAAGCGCCGCGGGCAGCCGAGGGGGAAGGCTCTGGCAGTCTTGCGGGGTGCGCGGTGGTCGGGGAGGGGAGCAGATGGCGGTGGGCCGCGCCTGGGTCGTCTCGGGAGGGGATCTCCAAGAGGGCGGCCGAATCGCATCTTCATCGGGCCCGGAAGAGGAAATACCAGATCGTGGCGAAGGTGATCACAAGGATGCCATTGAGCCAAGCGGCGCTCGGCTGGCGTGGACGCACCAACGAAAGAAGAAAGCCAGCCAGCGCCAACGGACCAGCAAGAAAGAGACATAGGCTCGCCCACCCAACCAGCCTGCCGCGAATCTCGAGAGCAGCACCCAAAGTGCCCAAAGACCGATCGCGGACGCAACGGAGCTCAGCAAGGTGAGTCCTATGACAATGCGTTGCTCGGGCTCATTGGAACTTCCGCCAAGACGCATGAAGACGTATCAGGCGGCGGCCTCTTCGCTCCACGCTCGCACGGATCTCTAGGGCTCGACGCGGCGGAGCAGCGAAAGCCCGGCCGCGGCAAGAAGCAGCCCGATCGCGAGGAGGCCCGTCGCTCCCAGGGTGGGGATCTGCGCGGCGGGCGGCGGGGTGAGGCTGAAGGTGGCCGCGCAAGGCTGATGGGAGCGGGTGAAGTCGTAGACGCCCTGGAGGCAGTTGCCCGTCCAGGCGATGAAGAAGGAACCCGCGGCGGCCTGGGCGCTCAGCGTGACGAAGGTGCCGGAGAACGAGGCGGTGCAGGTTGGGTTGCAGCTGATGCCTGCAGGAGCGCTGGTGACGGTACCGGTCCCGTTGCCGGCCAGCTGAACGGTCAGTTGCCCTTCCTCGTAGGCTCCGATGTCGCAGGACGGGCCTTGCGGACGGAGGACGCCGCGCTGGTCGGTCGCGACGCAGGCGGCGGGATCGGCGGCGTCGAGGGCGGGGCTGCCGGCCAGGAGAGCCATGGTGGGGGTGGGGCCGCCGTTGCTCTGCAACGGTCCGAGCAGCGGGCTTCCGGTCAGCGGCGAGCCGGAGATCGTGCCGCTGCTGGTGGGGACGATGTCGTGGCCGTCGGTGACCACGGTGGCCGTGTTGGTCTGATTGCCGTCGACCGAAGAGCTGACCAGGTCGTTGCCGCCGGTGGTGGCGGCGAGGATGGTGTTGGCCAGCGTGGAGGTGGCGGTGGTGGCGCCGCCGGTCTCGACGGCGTTGCCATAGGCGAGGTTGTAGACCGCGCCGTCGGCAGCGCCGCTCGGGTTGCCGGTCCCCCCGGCCACCGTATTGTCCGCGATGGTGCAGTGGGTGAGGGTGACCTTGCCATCGAGGTTGAAGATGGCGGCGCCGAAGCCGCTGCCGCCGCCGGAGTCGTTCCCAGCATCGACGCTGCCGCCCTGCACCTGGTTGCCGGAGATCGTGGTGTTGACCGCGGCCAGGACGCCGCTGCCCGAGGCAGTGCTGGCCCCCATGTTGAAGATCGCGCCCCCCAGGCCAGCGCCGCCGCCACCCCGGGCGGTGCCGTTCGAGCCCGAGGTGAAGCCGGTGCCGCCGCCGAAGCCGGGATTGGTGTTGCCCTCGCCGCCGCCGCCGCCGAAGCCGCCGCCGCCGCCGAAGCCGCCGGCGCCGCCCGAGGCCTGATCATCACTACCGCCGCCACCGCCACCGACGCCACCACCACCGCCGCCGCTGCCGCCGACACCGTAACCGCCTCCCTGTCCGAAGCTGCCGCCGGCAGCAGGGGTGCCCGCCGGCGACGGGGTGCCGAAGAGGCCGCCGCCACCGCCGCCGTCACCGGCGGCGCCGTCCGTCGAGAGCAAACCGCCGCCGCCCAACAGCCCCAGGCCACCGCCTGCACCGGCGACGGGGACGGTGCCTGGCTGGCCGGCGGCGCTGGAAAGAAATCCTCCTCCTCCCCCGCCGCCGCCACCGCCGAAGGCGCCGGCTCCTCCAAGGCCGCCAGCACCCGCGAAGCTGCCACCGAAGCCGCCGCCGGCGTCGAGGCCGTCGGCTCCCATGCCGCCGCCGCCCGTATGGACGATGCCGGCGAAGGTGAAGGTGGTCATGCCTCCCCGTGCGGTGCAGCTCGTGATGGTCACGCCGGAGAGATGGAGGATTCCCTGGTTGAAGATCGCTCCGCCGGCTCCCATGCCGCCGCCGCCCGTCGTGCTGCCGCCCCCCTGGGCGAGGCCGCCCGACAGCGTGAGGTTCTGCAGGGTGAGGGACCCGGCACAGATCTCCCAGCCGCCCGAGACATAGAAGAAGCGGAAGGGGGGTGCCGACGAGGAGCGCGAGATGGTGTGACCGTTGCCGGCGATGGTGACGCTGCTCGCCACCGGGGGCAGGCCGTCGGGGCCATAGAGGTCATTGTCGACGGCGGCCAGCGGCACGTCGACGGTCAGGTCGATGGTGTTGGCACCCGGCGATGCCGCCGCGCAGCTCCCGACGTCGGGCGCCGGAAAGATGGCCGGGCAGTTGACCTTGTTGACCGCGTTGATCGCCTGGGCCAGCGTGCAGGACGTGCCATCGACCGTGATGTCGGCGCGCAGCGGCGGTGCCGGCAGGACGGCGGCACCGGCGGCGACGACCACCAGCAGGCACGGGCGAACTGCTGTCCGCTGCAAGAGCGTCCACGCGCGACCGGGCCCGGGCATGCCCTCTCCTCCACCTCCAGCAGACATTGATTGCTCAATTAATATCACAATCCCGGGCGGCGTTCAATCCGGTGCGGACAATACCGCAGCTTGGCGAGGTCCGTCCGGATGCATCTCAGCCGGTCTCGCGTGGGACGCCTTGCGGCGATTCCGCGAGCCTCGTGAGAGGTTCCTGCCCGTTCCCCGCGTGGTGGCCGGACAGGCGGTTGCGCAAGGCGGCGATGCCGGCTCGTCGCCGAGGCGATCGGGCGCCAGGCCGGCGGTGCGCAGCAGTGCGGCGATGAAGTCGAGGTCGTCGATGTCCACCTCCTTGTCGGGGTTGTAGATGTCCTGGTCCCGCAGCTCGGCGGGACAGTCCAGGAGGTTGAGGTCGAGGAAGAGGCGGTCGACGATCTGGGCTAGGGTGTCCTCGAGGGCGGCGCGGGAGAGCCGGCTGACGTCGTTCATGGGTCGCGTCCTCATGGTCGAGAGCGGTGATGGGCGGTGGCATGGTGTGTTCCTGGGAACCGCGGAGCGCCGGCGGCGGCGTCGATACAAGGCGCCCGCCGCCACGGCGAGCGCCCGAGGGTGAGGCTCTCTAGGCGCCCAGTCCAGCTGCGGCGGTGGCTCCAAGCGTTACCCATGCTCCGCGCTCCTTCAGCGACACCCACCTGCCGATCGAGCCGAGGACCAGGTGGTCCGCGAGGTCGACGCCGACCAGCTCGCACGCCTCCGCCATGCGCCGCGTGAACAGCACGTCCTCGGAGCTGGGCGTGGGATCGCCGCTCGGGTGGGTGTGGAAGATCACGACGCGGGCGGCGCCGCGCAGCAGGCACTGCTTGAGGATCTCGCGCGGCTCGACGGCGGCGCGGTGGAGGGTGCCGCGATAGGTCTCCTGGTCGCCGATCAGCCGGTGGCGGACATCGAGGAAGAGCGCTCCCATGACCTCCTGGTCGCGCTGCTGGTAGCGCAGCGTCAGATAGCGCGCCACCAAGGCGGGCCGTTCGAGAGGCTGGCGCTCCGGGACGCTCCGGTGGGCGAAGCGGCAGGCGAGCTCGTAGGCGGCGAGGAGAGCCGAGACCTGGCCGTCGCGAAGACCGTAATGGCGGAGCAGGGCCGGCGAGGCGTTCCCCAGCGCGGCGAGGCCGCCCACCTGGGCGAGGAGGTGGCGAGCGAGCGCGAGGGAGCGTTCATCGAGGCGGCCGCGGGTGAGCAGCAGGCCGAGGAGCCTGGCATCCGCGAGGGTCTGGACGGGAGGATCCTCCGGCGGTGGCGCCGCGCGGCCGTCCTCGGGGGGCTGCGGAAGGGCGAGAGCCTCAGACCTCATAGAACGCCACCCCGTGGGGCGCCTCCGGGTCGGCCTGGATGCGCACGAGCGCCTGGCGGCGGTCCTCGGGCAGGTCGGAGGCCGCCTCCTCGAGGCGGGTCCAGGAGGCCAGCCAGCGGCCGCGCGCGAAGTCGACGCTCAGGCCGGCCTGGTCGGGCGAGTAGGTGGGGTACCAGTCGCCCGGCGGCGCCTCGGCCGGCGCCCGGAAGTGGACGGCGACGACGAGGTCGTAGAGGGCGCGGCGGGTGGCCTCGGTGAAGGTCTCGAGGTCGAGGGGCGGCGGAGGGGGCGGTGGTGGTACGGGATTGATAGAGTGGCTGTCGCTGCGCATGGGCCTAACCCCCTTGCGTGGTAGGCCTCGGCATCGGGTTGCCGCCCTGTGCCGGGGCCGCTGTGGCTGGATGGGGGAGGGGCGAAGCCCCTTCCCGTCGCTTGCTCTCCTCCTCGCCCTCGTTGGTCTCGGTGGCCCGCCGGAGCGCGGCGGCGGCGCCGCGAGGGGTTCACTCCGCGGGGCGGTGCTTGGCCGGCGCGGCGCCTGGCCGCAGCACCGGCGGGTCGATCCAGGCGTCGCTCAGCCTTGCTTGCGCGGCGAGATGGGCCACGAGATCGGGGGCGGGGAGGTGGGGCTGGAAGAACCAGCGCGCGAAGCGGCTGGGGTTCGGCCTGCATTCGCGGACGCTCGCCGGATCGACCGAGCGCAAGCAGGCGAAGTCGGCGGTGCTTCCCAGCTGCAGGACCAGGAGTCGACCGCGGATCTCGGCGGGGGCTTCGATTCTGCCGAGCACGCGCCCGAGGTGGCGGTCGCCGTAGATCACCAGCATTCCCGGCGCCGCCAGGGCGCGGCAGGCAGGCGGGACGCTGGCGGCTGGAACTCGGACCCGCTTCAGCGAGACGGTGAAGGGTCGCTCTCCCGAACGCAGCAGGATCTCGTAGATCATCGGCAGTCCTCGCATGCGCGCTGGGCGCCGGTCCAGGCGATCGCGCGCGGTTGCCGGCGCTCGCCGCCGCGGCGAGCGCTCGGCCTGGCTGCTCCTGGCTTCGCGATCCGCGCTCGATCGCTGCCGGACGAGGCGGCGCGGGAGACGAGACGTCGGGCGCACGAGGAAGAGCCGTCCGACCGTCAGCCGCGGTTGGTGTCGACGTCGAGTGCGGGCCAGCGGCCCTGGCGCCAGGCGTCGAGGTGGAAGCCGGGCGGGTAGGCGAGGACCTGGTAGTCGTCGCTGACGAGGAAGCCGGCGGTCCGTGCGGCCTGGCAGGCGGCGAAGTCGCCGTGCAGCTGCTTGCAGAGGTCGCAGCGCTGGATCTCGCCAAGGTCGCCGGCGGCGGGATCGTCGAGGACGATGTCCCAGCCGCGGCCGTGGCATGGGGCGCAGTCGTCGTCGGGCTCGAGGTCGATGGTGGTGGCGGCGCCGCTCGTCTTGTCCATGACGTCGAAGACCACGGCCCAGGAGTCGGGCTTGCGCTGGATCGCGACCGCCGCGAGGGCGGCGTCCGCGGGGGTGTCGGCTTCGATGTCGATGCGCCAGGTGACGAGGTAGGTGGGCATGGTCCCTCCGTGGAGGCTGCGGTCGGGTCGCGCGTACCGGGCGCTCGCCGTCGCGGCGAGCGCTCTCGAGAGAGAGCCCTTCCGTGGCCCGGTTCGGAGGGGAGGGGACGATCAATCGCGGAACTGCGCTTGACTCGCCGTGCCGGCGAGAGCCAGCGAGGCAGCGGCCGGTTCGATCCCCTCGAGGCGGATTCTCGAATCTTCAAAGGGGGTATGCTCTGGCCATCCGCCGTCCTCGCCAGGTCCACGGCCCCGCCCATCGCCGGCGGTCCGGCCTGTCGTGGGCGGCGGAGGCGCACCACCATGCGGCGAGTTCACTCTTCCGCGGAGGAGGCGGCGATGGCAGGGACTCTTTTCATCAGCTACAGCAGGGCAGACATGGACGAGAGAGACTGGCTCGGTCGTCTGCGAAGGTACCTCGCTCCCTACCGGCGAGCCGAAACCGTCGATGTCTGGGATGACAGCAGGATTGCCACCGGGGCCGACTGGCGGGCAGCGATCGCCGAGGCACTGGGACGCGCGGCTGCCGCGGTCCTCCTGGTTGGCCCCGGCTTCCTGGCATCGGACTTCGTGATGGAGTACGAGCTGCCGACGCTGCTGGATGCCGCACGGAAAAGAGGACTGCAAGTATTCCCCGTGGTCGTCGGCTATTGCGGATACCAGGCGACGGCGCTCGAGAGGTACCTGGCGGCGAACGCGCCCGAGCACCCCCTCGAGAGTCTCGAACCTGCCGAGCAGAACAGGATCCTCAACGAGGTCGCCTTCAAGGTCGACCGTTCCCTGCGCTCCGCTGCCGCAGCGCCGCCGGCGGCTGGTGCGGCCCCGAGGAGACTCCCAAACGAGGTCCTCAAGGACATCGCGCGAGCTCTCGTCGATACTCGCACCGCTTTCATGGCGCAGTGCCTCCGGCGTGATGAGCTCGTGGAGATGATCCAAGAACGGCTGGGAATCAAGAATGACATGGAGTATGAAAAGTTCTTCTTCACCTACTATCCGCAGCTCACCGGCGGCGAGCGGTTCGTGTTCGATCAGATCCGAGGGCTCACAGTGGGACAGCTCCATGACGGGAACAAAGCGCTGCTTCGACTCCTTACCGAGTTTCCAGATCTCATGGAGGAGATCCCCGAGTTGACGGCTCTCCGGCAGCACCTGGTCTTCTGGCTGAACAAGTTCGACCGGGTCTTCCTCCACAACCGGGCGATGTGCCTGCTCTACACCGGTGTCGAGGACGGGGTTCCATTCCCCTCGCAGGTGGACGATGCCGTTGCAAGGCGCCTCCGCGCCAGCCGGACGCCGTAGGGGCTTCACGAGCACGTCCGCTCGTGAACCGTGCCCACTAGGACTATCAGGTGTAGGACTTTGAACCGGCGCGAACCTCGAACGCGCTGCGGCCGAGCAACTCCGTCGTCGAGGTCGTCTTTTCAGGACGCTGAAGGTCCTTATCTGTCGCGATCGCGTCGAATTCCGGCATTCGGTCGGAATTCTTCCATATGATACGAGGCAACTTCTCGGAGGTGCCCTGTCATGAGCGAGCCTGAGCCAGCGCAGCTCGCGACCTTGTTGGTAGATGCTTGGTCTCAACGCAGGGAGCTCTCGAGTCGGAGCGGCGGCGTCGAGATGGAGGCGGCTCCGAGCCAGCGTCAACGGCAGGCTCCATCGCGGCCCGATCTCCGAGCGCTGCGGCGGCCACTCTCGGCCTATGGGTCTTCTTGCTCGTGTTCGGCGGCGGCTGTCTTGCCCTGTACTACGCCAGGATCCAATACATCCCAGAGATCCGATGGGAGGAATCGCTTTCCGAGCTCGGCGTCCTCTCGATCCTTGGCGGATGTGTCGTCACGCTGTTCGGGCTTTTGGCGCTTCTGCCCCGCGTCATCTGGTCGGAGGCCTTGGTCTGGGATGTCACACTGCAACGGAACCTCACTATCTAGCTGCTATAATAGCAGCAGCTCTCTGCCGCGCGGTTCTGGAGTTTCACCCGACTCCGGGCTGCATTCGCTGGCTGGCGAGAGCCCACTCCGGGCGGCTGGACGTGCTCGACCAGCGCCGCTTCTCTCCGAACTCCCAATCGGTGCTCGCCGGCCGCCGACCGGTCCGGGCATAGAGATGTTCACCTGGATCTATTTGACTTCGCAGTTGGCTCCTGTCTAGTGTGGACAGTGCCGGATCACTCACCGAGGCGAAGGTGAAGGCGACGCCCACCTACCTATCTGCAGGATTTCTCGCTGCTCTGTTGGGCCTTCTCTGCAGCGAGGGCGTTGGCGCGGCCGCAAGGACTCCGGACCATCCTTTTACGGTCTCCTGGAATGGTCTGTTCCACGTCGAGGAAGCGCTACATTTCGTGCATTTCACAAATGCGCAGACCGGCTGGGCGGTGGGAGAAAACGGCGTCATCCTGGCCACGCAGGACGGCGGCGAGCTCTGGCAGATCCAGACGCGCGCCACCGAGAATGCCCTCTGGGGCGTGCAGTTTGCCGATGCGTACATCGGCTGGGCGGTGGGCCGCGACGGCACGGTTCTCCTCACGCTTAACGGTGGCGACACCTGGCGGGCCTATACCACCGGCAAACAGAACCTCACCAGCGTGTGCTTCGTCGACGCACACAGTGGCTGGGCGGTGGGAGACAACGGCGTCATTTTGGCCACGCACGACGGCGGCCAGACCTGGCAGACCCAGACCAGCCACACGGGCAAAATCCTCTGGCACGTTGATTTCACCTCCACCAGCACCGGCTGGATCGTCGGCGAAGACGGCACGATCCTGGCGACCGGCAATGGCGGTGAGACCTGGCTGGCGCAGACCTACTCTGGCAGAGAGGACCTCACGGGCGTGCATTTTGTCGATCCACGTACCGGCTGGGCCGTGGGGCGCCACGGAACGATCCTTGCCACCTCCGACGGCAAGACCTGGAAGGCGCAGAGGAGCCACACCGAGGACAGCCTCACGGGCGTGCACTTCATCGATGCGCGCAGCGGATGGGCGGTGGGAGACAACGGCGTCATCCTCGCCACGAGCGACGGCGGCAAGCACTGGAAGGCACAGCGCAGCGGCACCGCTGAGGACCTGGGCAGCGTGCACTTCGTCGGTCCGCGCATCGGGTGGGCGGTGGGAGGCAACGGCAGCATCTTGGTAACCCACGACGGCGGCAAGAGCTGGGAGCGTCAGCAGATCGGTACGGCGAAGAATCTCCGCTACGTGCATTTCGTGGATCCGCGTACCGGATGGGCGGTCGGGGTCGGCGGCACGATCCTGGCCACGGGCGACGCCGGCAAGCACTGGAGGCACCAGACGAGCCCCATTGACAGGGTCCTCTGGGGCGTACGCTTCGTCGACGCCAGCCGAGGCTGGGCCGTGGGAGAAAGAGGCACCATCCTGGCCACCTACAATGGCGGCGCGAAATGGCTGCTCCAGCGGAAAGATGGGAGAGAGGATCTATGGGCTCTGTTCTTCGTCGATCCACGCACCGGCTGGGCCGTAGGACGGAACGGCATGATCCTTGCCACGAGGGACGGTGGCCGGCATTGGAAGCGGGAGGGCTGCGACACAACCGAGGATCTCGCGGACGTGCACTTCGTCGACGCGAGCCACGGCTGGATTGTGGGTTCGGCCGGTACGATCCTTACCACCAGCGACACTGGCGGAAGCTGGCAGCATCAGCCGAGTCCCACCACGAAGGTTCTGACCAGCGTGCACTTCGCGGATGCGCACACCGGCTGGGCGGTAGGGTACGACGGCACGATCCTGGCCACGCTCGACGGAAGACAATGGCAACAGCAGAGCTCCGGCACCAAGAAGGACCTAGAGGGCGTCTGCTTCGCGGATCGACTAACCGGGTGGGCGGTGGGCGAATCCGGCACGATCCTGGCGACACGCGACGGCGGCGAGCACTGGCAGGCTGAGACGAGCGACGCCGACAAGAAACTGTGGGCGGTGAGTTTCAGCCCGGCGCGCACCGGCTGGGCGGTGGGAGATGCCGGCACCTTACTGCAAGCCGGCCCACCGATCGACGCGCCCTGGATTGACCCGGGGGTCAAGGTGAAAAACGTTCCGGGCGGTATCATTGAGCTTTCCTTCGTGGTGCATCCCGATGTCGGCCAGCCGCCACCGGGCGCCCAGGTGGAATGGAAGACCGAAGGCCAGCCCTGGAAAGCCGTGGGACCACAGTTGGTGCAGGGCACGGATGCCCGCTGGCACCTCGACTGGAAACCCGGCGCCTACGGCGTCGCGGCGCGTCATAGCGTCGAATACCGCGTCCACCTCCAGGATGGCGGAGCGCCGCTGCCGCCCGTCGAACTCGGCACCTTCCTCTATGAACCTCGGCAGGCGTGGCCCGGGCCGGCGCTGAAGTGGATGACCGAGCATCCCCGGGCTTCCTTGGGGACGGCCTTCACCGTCGTGGTTTTCTTCTTCTTCTCGACGCGCCTGATTCTCCTGCTCATGCAGTTGAAGGTTTGGCCGATCTCGGCGCTCGCTGTCTGGTTCTATCTCACTCCGTTCGGGCACTGGCGACTTTATCGCGGCTATCGCAAGGCGATGTTAGACGTTGCCGAGTTCAAGGAGAACGCGAGGCGATACCTCGATCTACCCTATGAGCTCTTGGAGGGCCAGCCGGCGGACCGCCCGCAAGGGCTTGCCGAGGTCGTCGCAGCATCCCTCGGCAGCCGGCGGGTGTTCGTGGTGGGCGAGGGAGGGCGGGGCAAGAGCACTCTTTGCCATTACGTTGCCGTTAGAGCCGCCAAGGGATTGATGAGGTTCCGCGGGAAGCGCCTGGAGCCGGTCATCATCGAGGGCTTCGAGATCACTGGGGACCTCGTGGATGCGGTGACGGATGCCCTTTTACAAAAGCGCGCCTATGTGAACCGGCCCCTGGTCGAATCGCAGCTGGGGGCAGGCAAGCTGCTGGTCTTATTCGACGGCGTTTCCGAGGTGCACCACACGTTCCGGCAGGCGGTCGAAGTACATATCCACAAGTTCGCCGAGGCTTATCCCAAGACCGCGCTGCTGCTGACGTCGCGTGACGAGCTCCCGCCTGCGGTGCGGCAGTCCTTGGGCGAGGCTGCGACGGTCCAGCTGAGAGATGTCGACGACGCTACCGAACGCACGTTCCTGGGGCGGCATCTGAAGCGCGGTGATCGGGAGGTCGAAAGCCTGATTGGCGAGGTCCGGATCTACTACCCTGGTTTGCCGCGGATCCCGCTGATGCTCCACCTCGCGGCGGTCGTGTACGATCGGACCGGCGCGATGCCAAAGGATCGGACGGCGCTGTTTGACGGCTACGTGCAGCAGCTCCTCCGGCCGGCGGTTATCGGCCAAAACGACCTGGGAGGTCTGCTTTTCGCAGTTCGTCAGCTAGTGCGAGAAAGCTACGTACGTACGCAAGGAGCGCACGGCATGACGCTCGATCAGGGCATCGATGTACTGGAGAGCACGAAGACGAGCCTTCGGGCGCGTGACATCACGCTGTCGTCGAACTCGCTGCTCAAGCTGCTCACAAGTGCCGGTTTGTACAGGCGAAAGGGCGACAATTTCACCTTCTACTATGGCGCATTCGAGAGCTACTTTGCAGTCCAGGCATTAGAGAGAGACTTCGATCGGAAAGACTACGAGCTACTGCGAATCTGCGCGGCAAGCTCGGGGCTGGCCGAGACCTGGGAGCTGCTCGAAGTGGCTCTGCAAGATAAGGTAGGCCCTTCGACGCTCCGGCTCAAGATCGGGCTGGGAGAACCGATCCTGAATTAGGGCCTGCTGCCGATGCGGACCATTGCTGCCGAGGCTGCCGAGCTGCTGCTAGCCGAAGCTCAACCTGCCCTCGCTCCCGCAGCGACAAGGCGCCGGATCGGGCTGCCAGCGCCGCGATCGTGGTCCTCGGGCGACGGGCCGGCACCGGGGCGGACCCGCGCCGGCGTCCGGTCGACGCTCGTGGAGGGTCCGCGGGTTCCCGCTGCGGCGAGCTCGAGGGCTATGCCGGAAGCGGAACGGCGAGGCGGGGGCTCGCCGCGGGAAACAGGGCCGTGATGGTCTTCCGGGTGGCGTCGGGGCTCGGCTGGAGCGTGGCTCGGGCGTCCACGCGATGGGAGAGGTCGATCGCCCACACGGTCAGATCGCCGGTGTACTCGGGATCGCGGTCCGCGTCGTCGATTGGGCTCGGCTGGAGGGTTCCGGAGAGCTCGAGCCAGTTGCCGAGCAGGCGGGGGATCCGGTCGTCCGGAGTGTAAGGGAAGCCATGGCGGTGGGCGTCGGCCAGGCAGATGGTGATCTTCGCCTCCTCGTCGGCGAAGGTCCCGTGGACGTTGAGGTGCAGGTCGGGGCCGCAGAAATAACAGCCGCCAGGCTGCAGCCAACCGGTGAGCGTGGTGCTGGTCTGCTCGGTCATCGAGGTCTCCTCGGTGGTGTTGCTGGTCCGAGAGGCCCGACAGGGCCTCTACCAGGTGACTTCTCCTGTCTCGCTTCCGCGCTTCGGGGGTGGGTGCCTGTTCAGGGGCAAGCAGCTGGCCGCGGGGCTCGCGGTGCGCCTGGGTCGGTGGCGGAGGGCCAGCGGGTTCGTCGGCGTCACCGCCGGCGTTGCCGGCGGCGGGAACGGCGCCTGGCCTTGCGGGTGCGGTGGTGCCGAGAGATGCCGAGGGCGTTTGCGCAGCGAGGCGATGGCCCTGGTGCCGGCTGGCCGTCGCCGGCGAGCTCCTCTTCGATTGCTTCGATCAGGGCGCCAACCCGCGGGGCCAGGCCGGCGGCGAAGTGGGCCAGCGCCTCCTCCGCCGCGTCCAAGTCGTGCCACTCGGCGTACTTGCCGAGCATGGCGCAGTAGCCGGACAGGTAGCGGAGATCGGCGGCGACGGCGCGCAGCTCGTCGCCGAGCAAGGACTCCCCGGACGGCTCGCGGGTCTCCAGGGAGAGGCTGTGGAGCAGCCGGCCAACCCGGCGCAGCGCTTTGCGGTCCGGCTTGGTGAAGTTCTGGAGGGTGGTTTCCCGGTACGAGTCGTGCTCGTTCCAGGGTGGAGGGATGGAGCGCGGTGAGCGTGGCATGAGGGCGATCTCCTCTCGTGTCGGGCCCCGGATGGGCCTGAATCGGCGGCTGGCGCTCGCCGGGACGGCGAGCGCTCGCGAGAGCGCCCTGCTCATTGCCTCGTTCGGACCTGCGGCGACCTTCCGCCGTGGGCAGGGCGGCCGTCTCCAGTGAGGCGGAGATCGTGTTCGTGGTCAGCTTCGGTCGCTGAGGAGGATGGCGGTGCGTTCACTCTCGGACGCGGTCCCGGATGTCGCGGATCTTCGCGTCCAGCTCGGTGTTGGTGCGGCGGATGTCGGCGATCTTCTCGTACTTCTCGTGGACCCACCCCCTCGCGCGCGAGGCCCAATCCTCATTCCACGAGGAGCTGATCTTGCCCTCGAGGTCGCTGATCTGATCCTCCAAGGCGCGAACGATCTGCTCGTTCTTGTCGCGCAGGCTCTCGAGGCGCTCGATCTTCTCCCTCATCTGGCGTTGCCATTCGAGGTGCTTGCGCTCGCGCTCGCGCCGGCGCTCTGCGAGGCGGGCAACGGCGCGGTCCCACCACTGCTGCAAGGACTCGCGGAGTAGGCTCCGCTGCTCCTTGGTGAGGTCGGTCGTCTTGATCGCCTGTTGCAGCGATCTGATCTGGTTCATGGCCTCATGGGGGTCGCCGTAGACGGCGGCGTTGCTGACCTCGCTGATCCTCTGCCGCATGACGTCGTAGTTCAGGGAGGTGAGGTCATGCCGGCGGTGGCCTACTCGCTCGTCGATCTCGCGCCACTGCTCCCAGCAGGCGTCGCGGTCGCCCTTGAGGAGGAAGCGCTCCTTCATGAGCTCCATGGCCTTCGCGAGGCGCGCCCTGCTCTCCGCCAGGTCTTTGAAGTCCCGCGCGCAGTCCGCGTAACGGCCCGCCTCGCGCAGCAGCGACAGGATCTCGTCCTTGGCGCGTCGCGACCTCGTCTCGCGGTCCTCGCGTTCGCGTTCCTGGAGGGCCTTGAGCTGCTCGCACAGGCGGCTGTATCTCCGCCACAGCTCCTCGCGCTCGCGATGGGGCAGACGGCTCCCCTTGAAGAGCGCTCCGAGCTCCCGCGCCTTCTGCCAGAACGCACGATAGTCGCGTTTCTCGATGAGGAAGTCGGGGATGACGGTGAGGACCGCCTCCTCGGCGAAGCCCGGAAGGCGGGCGATGCTCTCGAGGTCGCGGAGCGCCTCCTCGATGCGCTCCACGCCGGAGTTGTCGTCATCCACGGAGGCGGGCACTGCTGGCGTTCTCCTGTCGATGAGGCGTTCTCTGGAATGCTTGGATTCTGCCATGGGCAGTCGAAGAAGGGGAAGCGCCGGCGCAGCGGCCACGCTGGCCGAGGGCGGTGTCGGCTCTCAGGCGCAAGCCGTCCTCGGCCCGATCTGCCAGCCGAGAGGCGCGCGGGGCTCTCGATGGGTGCCGCGAGCGGCGTCGAGCTGGTCGAGATCGGGGTCGGCATCACGCAAGCGGCCTTGCCTTCTCGCGCAGGTGCTGGGCCCTCGCGGACCTCGTTGCAATACAATTGGGGATTGGTAATCACCTGCCCTTATTTGAATAAGAGCATGCCCCGGTCCCTGGCGCCGCCGCCGCGGTATCATGGATGATTCGGATGCGGAGGACCTTCTCCAGGCGATGCGGCCGATTGGATCGGCCGGGCGAGGTTGAATGCGGCGAGGCGCTTTTCTTCTCATTGGTCTGTCGTTGGTGTTGGTGATCGCCCGCGGTGGGGCGGGTCAACGGCTGCCGTCAGCGCGCAGGCCCGCGCCGCGGCTGACAGGGTCGAGCGGGCTGGTGCCGTCGCACCAAGATGCGCGGCTCAACCTCGAAACGAAAAAAGAGAGCCCGATCGAGCAGTTCGCCGCTGACCTCGACGCTGTTCGCTCGGTCGCGGTCGACGCGTTCTTGCTCCTGCTGCTGCCGTTGGCCGTGGTGATCATTGTCCGGAGGGAGTTGCGTCGACGGTCGGTCATCATCGACCGCATCGACGTGCCCAGGGATCTCGCCGAAAAAGGATACTCTTCGGAGGTGATAGCGCAGCGCATTGCCGCGCATATCGTCAACCTCAGGCGCAGCGCGCAATGGGGTGGGAGGGTCGAGGAGGGTTACGAGGTGGGCACCGCGCAGAGCGATTTTACGGTGCCGATCGCGGGCTTTTCGTATCGCCTCGCGCTCCGGTACGCGCGACAGTTGCTCGATCGCCCCGAAGAGCGGGTTCAGGGCGAGGTCGTGCGGGACGGTGATGCGATCAAAATCACGCTGCGGACGCGCGACCGCCGCCAGACGCCCGCAAGCCTTAGCGGCGCCTCCGAGAGCGAGATCGATGATCTACTGAAGAGCGCCGCTATGGAGACAGCAATACTAGTCGACCCGCACCTAGTGGCCCGCTACTGGTTTGGCGTCGAGCAGCGTGAGCGCAAGTTTGAGGCCACCTTCTCTGCGGTTCGACAGTGGCTGCGGAGCGGGCCTGCCAACTCGCATTATCGAGCCTATCTGGTCTGGGGAGACGCCTTGGTCGTGCAGCGCCGTCTAGACGAGGCCGAGGAGAAGTACCGCCATGCCACCGCAGCGCCACGGTCGCAATCGGCATGGCTCTATAACAGCAAGGGCAATCTTCTGCGCGCTCGGCGGCGCTACGACGACGCTGCGGCCCAGTATCGCAAGGCGACCCATCTTGACTACAAGCAAGCCTCGCTATGGTGCAATCTGGGGAACGTATGCAACGACCGCCATGACGCTCGCCGAGCGCTAGGCTGCTTTGAACGCGCGATCCGTCTCGATCCCGGTTACGCGCGCGGCTGGAGCGGCCGCGGTCTTGCTCTCGCGCGGTTGGCCCGGCACGAGGAAGCCGAGCAGAGCCTGGAGCGGGCCGTGGACCTCGATCCGACGCTTGTCTGGTCGTACCTCAACTGGGCGCTGTTGCTGGTTGCACAACACCGGAATGTGGACGCCATTGACAAGACAAGGATTGCAACCAAGAAGACGGCGAATTTGGTCGAGGCTCGCGCCTTGCGAGGTGACATCCTGGTGATGATGGAGCGCTTCGAGGAAGCCGATGAGAACTATCGGAGCGCCATTGACGCCGATGCGGGGCTGGCGAACGGGCTCGGCGGTCTGGCCTTCTCCTGCGCTCGCCAGCGCCGCTACGATGCAGCGATCGGAACCTGCAAGAAAGCTCTGTCCGTGGACCGATACTACATCAACGCCGTGCTGATTTGGGCGGATTCTCTGCGCTCGCTCGGCCACCATGATAAAGCGATCGAGAAGTACCGCGAGGCCCTGGAGATGGATCGATACCAATCACGGGCCTGCGTCGGCTGGGCCCAGGTTCTGCAAGCCAAACAGCAGTGGCCCGATGCCGTTTCCAAGTTGAAGGAGGCGATCAGGATCGACGCTGCCAACGCCTGGGCGTGGCAGGCCTGGGGTGACTTGTTGATCGAGATGCAGCTGTATCCCGAAGCGATCAGGAAGTTTCGCAGCGCTCTCGCTGCGAATCCCTATCTGTCGGATGCACATCGAAGCTGGGGCGCCGCGCTGGAGAAGCTCGATCGGTTCACTGAGGCGATCGAGGAGTGGCTGCGCGCGGTACAGGTCGACCCGCAAAACGCCGACGCGCTGACCGCCTGCGCGCGCGGGTTGCGGCTACTTGCTCAGAAGAAGGCGAGTCCCTATGCCGCGGCCGCTCACCGCGCGAAGGCGGGAAGGCTCCTGCGGCAAGCGCTGGCGGCCAGTCGTGTCAACTCGAGGCCTCGACGTGAACTCGGCTGGCTTCTCTTGGACCTCGAACGCCCAGTCGACGCGCTAGGTGAGTTCCATCTGGCTGGCCAACTCGACACGAAGGACGCGTACTCGTGGAAGGGGGCTGGAGATGCGCTGGAGAAGCTCGAGCGCCCCGCTGAGGCGCTCGACAAGTGGAGGTGCGCGGCGAGGATCGACCCGGAGAACCCCGACATGCTGACTGCCTGTGCGCACGGGCTACGGTTACTCGCGAAGGAGGATGCGAGTGCCGACGCGGCGGCGGCCCGCCGCACCGAGGCCGCAAGACTCCTGCGGCAGGCGCTGGACGCGAAGCAGGTTAAACCGTGGTCACGGCGTGAACGCGGCTGGCTTGCCATGGACCTTGGAGACGAAAAGGATGCGCTCCGCGAGTTCGAGCTGGCCGTCGAGCTCGATAGGAAGGACGGACACTCGTGGAAGGAGTATGGCCGCGTACTCGGCCGGCTCGGCAAGGCCGCCGAAGCGAGAGCCGCGTGGGAGAAGGCGGAGCCGCTGCTGCCAGGTGACAAGTGGCTGAGGGAAAAGCTTCGCGAGCTGCGGCGAGGCACCGCGGCGAACCCGCCTTGACACCCCGCCTAGCATAGCGAGGTCCTGGCCTCTACGCGGCGATCGGCCGTCGAGGGAATCGGCGCGCTGGCAGACCGATGCATAGCCACGGCCGGCGGCTGCATTTGACCGCAGGATGGCGTCTTGACTAGGCTGACGCTCCCATCACCATTCATGACCAAGCAAGGGACCTGCGAGGAATGGGGCCGACCGAGCCGGTACGCGCTGCGAGGACCGTGACCTTCGTCGTTCACGGGGTCGGGTCCCACAAGACCGACTCCGCCGAGGTCGATGCCGCGACCCGGGACTTCGCCGAGACCTGGGGGCGCCGGAATCGAGTACCCCTCAGCCGGACCGACCACGTCGCGCATCCCGACCTTGGGCCGTCGACCGCGTATGCGATCTTTCATGGCCGACTCGATGGCGGCCGCGAGCACCGGATCGTCGAGCTCCAGTGGGCCGATCTCTCGCGCGGACGGGGAGGCTTCCTGGCGCCGGTGGTGGAGCTCCTCCGGGTGATCTTCGGTCTGCGCCACGTGGCAGTGGCAACCGAGAGCCCCGGAGAGGACCGCGTGCTCGCGGCCACCGGCTGGCTCTCGCGGCTGATCTTCGGGATCTTGCGCGGACCGATCCTCGCCTGGAACGCCGTGATGGCCGCCGGGCTCCTGTTCGTCAGCGCCTGGGCTCCCAACCCGCTGTCCAGCTCAGCTGCCATGGTGGTGATCGGGGCCCTGGGGTGCCTGCCCTGCCTCCTGGTGCCAAGGCTGCGCAGGAACTGGGTCGTGCGCTGGAGCCTGGTCGGAGGGCTGGTGGCGACCAGCATCCCCTGGTGGCCGGCTTGCTGGCTCTTCACTCTCAGGGGGCTCGATTCCATGCCTCGCGGAAGGCCCTCGTTCGTCACCTACGTCTATACCTTCGGCTTGTTCCTCAACGTCTTCTGGCTGATTGTCGCCCTCTGCTCCGTGTTCCTGATCGCCGCCTGGCTGCTCGGACGGTGGCGCATGCATGCCGGGGCGCGACAGAGCTTCGATGCCCGAGTGTGGCTCACCGCCCTGGCGATCCGGATCTGGTCTTTCGGCATCCCTCTCGTGTGGACCTCCATCCACAAGCTGTCGAAGGAGAGTCTGGTCGCCCACGGCTCCGCTGCGGCAATCCTCCAAGTCAAGGAGGTCCAACAGCTGGAGAACGCCTTCATCCCGCTCCTGGGAGTGAACTGGCTGCTGCTCTTCACGATCGGGGGCGTGGCGCTGGCAAGCTACGTCGTCTTCGCCTCGAGGACCAGCGCGGAGCCCCGCAGCAGGGCGGAACCGAGGCTGGTGATCTCGACCGGTCTGATGTGGGTCGTGATCCTGACGACCCTGATGGCCAGCACCGTGATGCTGATTTTTCTCGCCTGGGCGCTCCGACACATGGCGGGCGCCGCCGGTGGGCTGCACGTCGCGCCGAGCTCCCCTCCCTACGCGGTCTTCATCTGGCTCTACAACTCCGCCTGGTTCCTGGCCGCGGCGCTGGCGGCGGCCGCGTTCGCGTTCCGCGAGAAGCTCAAGGCGGGCTGCGACTTCGCGCTCGACGTGACCAACTACTTCCGGGGCAACGGCCCACGATCGTTCAGGACCCTCGTCCAGTCGCGGTTCGCTTCGATCGTCGGCGATGTCATGAGGTCTGGAGCCGACCAGGTCGTTTTCATAAGCCACAGCCAGGGCACGGTGCTGACGGCGGAGTACCTCCACGGGAGCCAGCTCCCCGAAGGCCGCCTGGTCACCATGGGCTCGCCGATCTCCCACCTCTACGAGCACTACTTCGCACCTGCTTTCTGGCTCCGCGGGCCGCCGGTGGTCGGCAGAGACGTCGGCGAATGGCTCAACCTCTTCCGCTGCGGCGACTTCATCGGCAGGTCCGTGGTTGCAGCGGCCGAGAATTGCTCGATAGGCCCGGGGGGGCACATTGGGTACTTCAAGGACCCGAGGGTCCACGCCCTGCTCGAGGAGCGCGGTCTGCTTCCGCGGCGGCAGCCGGGCTGATGCGTGGTCTGGCGGGTCTCGCCGTTCTTTTCTCGACGCTGGCAATCGCGCTCTCTCCCCGCGGCGGCCTGCGGCTGCCTGGCGCCTGGACAAGGGCGAGATCCATTCGTCAAAGCAGCTTGGCTTCCTCGAGGCTCATCGGTGCCGGGCAGCCCGCCTGGTCCCGGCGCCGCCGCGGCGAGCGACCGTAGGAGCGCGCCCAGCGCCTGCCACGCTGTCACCAGGCAGAGCGAGAGGAGGAGCGTGGCGCCGGCTCTGACGTTGCTGCCATCACTCTCCCCCGGCCAATCGAGGCAGTCCCATCGGCCTCGCTGCGCCCCGGCCGCGCCGCGACCGCCGCCTCGGTCCCCGGCCTGCCTCGCCCCATCGCCGCTCCTTCTGCGCGGGAGCATCCGCCCCGGCGCTCGAACGAGCCCATGAGCTGGGATGGTGGGGGAGTGCCGCCCGGTCCACGGCCTCGGCTCGGCTGCCCGGCTCAGCGCGGGGGGCGCCGACCCTCTGTGGCAGGAGCCCGCTCCGGCTCCTTGTCGCGAGCCTGGTGTGCGCCCACTCCGAAGCGCTCGGCCTGAAGAGGGTCGATGTGGGCTTCTGCGAGCTGCTCTCTGTCGATACGCGCCCGCTTGACGTTCGCCCCCACGAGGAACGCCCCCCGAAGGATCGCCCTCTCGAGGTTCGCCCCCTCGAGGTTCGCCCCCTCGAGGTACGCCCCCTGGAGACTCGCCCCCTCGAGGTTCGCCCCCTCCATGC
>Ga0210384_10001754_pt1 | contig 28205 bp, 32 predicted proteins | sample IncBWH2MmetaG_FD_160574 | JGI IMG/M metagenome (GOLD analysis project Ga0210384, IMG submission 160574) | Forest soil microbial communities from Barre Woods Harvard Forest LTER site, Petersham, Massachusetts, United States - Inc-BW-H-2-M | ecosystem: Environmental > Terrestrial > Soil >...
GGGCTTTCGTTCTGCGCCATCATGCTGCTGCCGCGGCAGTTTCACGTCAGCGCGGTGGAAAATTCCTCGGATTCGGAAGTGAGCCGGGCGCGCTGGCTGTTTCCGCTCTATCTCGTCGCTATCAACCTGTTCGTGATCCCGATCGCGATCGCCGGCCTCGTCACCTTCCCGTTCGGCGCCGTCGACAGCGACATGTACGTGCTGGCGCTGCCGATGGAGGCGGAATCGCCTCTGCTCAGCGTCGGCGTCTTTGTCGGAGGCCTGTCGGCCGCGACCGCCATGGTGATCGTCGAATGCGTCGCGCTTTCGATCATGGTCTCGAACGATATCGTGGTGCCGCTGGTGCTACAGCGAAGCGGCGCATCCCGCGAAGGCAAGGATTTCGGCGACTTCCTGCTGCGGGTACGCCGCCTTGCGATCTTCGCCATCATGGCGATGGCCTATTTCTATTATCGCGCGCTCGGCAACACCCAGCTCGCGGCGATCGGCCTGCTGTCCTTTGCGGCGATCGCCCAGCTCGCGCCGTCGTTTTTCGGCGGCCTGTTCTGGCGGCGCGCCACCGCACGCGGTGCCATGGCCGGCATGCTGGTCGGCTTTGCGATGTGGATCTATACGCTGTTCCTGCCGAGCTTCCTCGACAGCAACACTGCCGGCATCCTGCTGCTGCAGCACGGTCCGTTCGGCATCGAGGCGCTGCGCCCGCAGGCGCTGTTGGGCGCCGATCTGCCGCCGCTGTTGCACGGCGTGCTGTGGTCGCTGTCGCTCAACCTGCTGGCCTATGTCGTGCTGTCGCTGGCGCGGCAACCCTCCTCGATCGAACGGGTGCAGGCGGATTTGTTCGTGCCCAATACGCTGGCGCCGATCGCGCCAACCTTCCGGCGCTGGCGCTCGACCATCACTGTGCAGGATATCCAGACCACGGTGGCGCAATATCTCGGCCCGGAACGCGCCCGGCATTCGTTCGAGGCCTTCGCAATCGCCAATCAGGTCCTTCTCGAAGCCTCGGCGCCGGCCGATTTCGAGCTGCTGCAGCACGCCGAGCATCTGATCGCCTCTTCGATCGGCGCCGCCTCCTCGCGTCTCGTGATGTCGCTGTTGCTGCGCAAGCGCACCGTCTCCGCCAAGGCCGCGCTGAAGCTCTTGGACGACTCCCATGCCGCGCTCCACTTCAACCGGGAGATCTTGCAGACCGCGCTCAACCATGTGCGCCAGGGCATCGCGGTGTTCGACGCGGATTTGCAATTGATCTGCTCGAACCGGCAATTCGGCGAAATCTTAGGGTTGCCGCCGCATCTGGTGCAGCTCGGCATTCCCTTGCAGGAAATCCTGGAATTCATGGGGGCGAACGGCCCTCACGGCCTCGTTGACGACGAAGCGCTGCTGGAGCGGCGTCTCGCCGCCTATACCACCGAGGGCGAGCCCTATCTGGAGCGGCTGCCGGATCGGCACATGGTGATCGAGGTGCGCGCCAACCGCATGCCGGGCGGCGGGCTTGTCATCACCTTCTCCGACGTCACCCCGAGCTTCGAGGCCGCCGAGGCGCTGGAACGCGCCAACGCCACGCTGGAGAAGCGCGTGCGCGACCGCACCGAAGAGCTCACCCGCCTCAATTCGGAGCTTGCGCTCGCCAAGAGCACGGCCGAGGACGCCAATATCTCGAAGACGCGGTTTCTGGCGGCGGCAAGCCACGACATCTTGCAGCCGCTGAACGCCGCGCGGCTCTATGTCACGAGCCTGGTCGAACGCCAGAGCGGCGGCGAGGATTCGCGGCTGGTCGAGAACATCGACGATTCCCTTGAAGCGATCGAGGAGATCCTCGGTGCGCTGCTGGATATTTCGCGGCTCGATGCCGGCGCCATGACGCCCTCGATCTCGAGTTTCAAGATCGGCGATCTGATGCGCTCGCTGGAGATCGAGTTTGCGCCGAGCGCACGCGCCAAGGGGCTGGAACTGACCTTCGTGTCGTCTTCGCTGCCGGTGCAATCCGACCGCTCGCTGCTGCGGCGGCTGTTGCAGAACTTCATCTCCAACGCCATCAAATACACCCCGCAAGGCCGCGTGCTGGTCGGCTGCCGACGCCACGGCCAATCCGTGAAGATCGGCGTCTTTGACACCGGCGTCGGTATTCCGATCGTCAAGCGTGGCGAGATCTTCAAGGAGTTCCATCGCCTCGAGCAGGGCGCGCGGATTGCGCGCGGTCTCGGGCTTGGCCTGTCGATCGTCGAGCGGCTGGCGCGCGTCCTCAACCACGGCATCGCGATCGACGCCAATCCCGCCGGCGGTTCGGTTTTTTCGGTGACGGTGCCGACCGCGACGGCCATCAACCACACCGCCGCCGTCACCAGCGCCACGCCGCTTTCGCGAATGCCGATGAGCGGCGCGCTGATCGTCTGTATCGAGAACGATGCGGCGATCCTGGACGGTATGCGAACGCTGCTCACCGCCTGGGACGCCGAGGTCATCGCGGTGAGCGACCCGGAGGCTGCGATCGAAGCGATCGAGGCCGCGGGCGGACGGGTCACCGGGCTTCTGGTCGACTATCATCTCGACCGCGGCAACGGCGTTGCCGCGATCCGTGACATCCGCCGCCGCTTCGGCGAAAACATTCCGGCGATCCTGATCACGGCGGACCGCAGTCCGCATGTGCGGGCCGCAGCGCGTGAGGAGACGATCGCAGTCCTCAACAAGCCGGTCAAACCGGCGTCGCTGCGCGCTTTGATCGGCCAGTGGCGCACCCAGCAGATGGTCGCGGCGGAGTAGGCGCGGGTTCAATTGTAGGATGGGTTGAGCGCAGCGAAACCCATCAATCCTTTCCTCGGAGGTGATGGGTATCGCTTCGCTCAACCCATCCTACGCAGACTGCTCGCTATCCCTCGGTCGGCGTGCTCTGCCGCCACTGGTTGCCGGCGATTTTCGCCGCCGCGATCACCGCTTGCGTGCGGCTCTCGACGCCGAGCTTTTGCAGGATCGCTGAAACATGCGCCTTGATGGTCGCTTCCGAGACCCCAAGCTCGTAGGCGATCTGCTTGTTGAGCAGGCCTTCCGACAGCATCATCAGGACGCGGACCTGCTGCGGGGTCAGCGTCACCAGCCGGTCGCGAAGCCGCGTCATCTCCGGATCGGCCGCCGACGACAGGTCGATGTCCGGCGGCACCCAGACATCGCCCTCCATCACCTTGAGGATGGCGTCGCGCAGCGTATCGACCCCGAACCGCTTGGGAATGAATCCGGAAGCGCCGAAGTCGAGCGATCTGCGGATCGTGGCCCCATCGTCGCTCGCCGACACGACGACCACCGGGATCGCCGGATATTGAGCGCGCAGATAGATCAGGCCGGAGAAGCCCGAGATCCCCGGCATCGTCAGGTCGAGCAGGATCAGGTCGACGTCGGAATCCTGGTCCAACAGGGCGGTCAGCTCTTCAAACGATCCGGCCTCGTCGACCTTGGCCGATGACACGACACTCTTGACCGCCTGCCGCAGCGCGTCGCGGAACAGGGGATGGTCGTCGGCAATAACGAGGCGCGTGCTGGCTGCGGTCATTTATTTCTTGTGCGAGTCCGTGACCGCCGCAAGGGGGCTTGCCACGGGAATTTCCAAAGAAATTTGATTCTCCTCTGATCGACGATCGCATGCAAGCGCGCAATAACGCCTTGCGGTTAAGCGGTTAATTCACGGTTTTGTGCGCCGCAATAGGCCTGCTTCTGCCGGACGTCGATTGATCCTGATCAACCGCCCCACGCGCCGCTGCGAGCCAAAAGTCGTATTGGGGGAGGTTTCACGGCGATGTTACCGTGAAATGAATCCCATGGATCAATCCGGCCAAGTCCGGCGCATGGGCGATCAAGCTTGCATCAAACGGGGAGCAAACAATGACGATGGCCTTAACGGCGGGCGCCGTCCGCACCGGAGGAATGACGGCTGAAGAGCGAAAGGTCATTTTCGCCTCTTCGCTCGGCACCGTCTTCGAGTGGTACGACTTCTACATCTACGGAACGCTGGGTGCGTTCCTAGCCAAATACTTCTTCTCCAACGTTCCGCCGAATGTCGGGTTCATTTTCGCGCTGCTCGCGTTCGCCGCCGGCTTTGCGGTCCGCCCCTTCGGCGCGCTGATCTTCGGCCGTCTCGGCGACATGATCGGACGCAAATACACCTTCCTGATCACGATGACCCTGATGGGCATCGGCACCTTCTTCATCGGCCTGATCCCGAGCTACGCAACCTGGGGCATCGCTGCGCCGATCGTGCTGATCGCGCTGCGTCTGGTGCAGGGACTTGCGCTCGGTGGCGAATATGGCGGTGCGGCGACTTACGTCGCCGAGCATGCGCCGAAGAACAAGCGCGGCTATTACACCTCATGGATCCAGACCACGGCGACGCTCGGCCTGTTCCTGGCATTGCTGCTCATTCTGGGCATCCGGACCTGGATGGGCGAAGAGGCGTTCGGCGATTGGGGCTGGCGCATCCCGTTCCTGTTGTCAGGCATCCTGCTCATCATCTCGATCTGGATCCGGCTGAGCCTGAACGAGTCGCCGGTGTTCCAGAAGATGAAGGAAGAGGGCACGACCTCGAAGCGGCCGTTAACCGAATCTTTCGGCGAATGGGCGAACGCCAAGATCGCGATCTTCGCGCTGCTCGGCGCGACCGCCGGCGAAGCCGTGGTGTGGTACGGCGGACAGTTCTATGCGCTGTTCTTCCTGACCCAGACCATCAAGGTGCCGGCTGTCACCGCGCAGATCATGATCGTGGTCGCACTGGCGCTGGGTACGCCCGCCTTCATCCTGTTCGGCTGGCTGTCCGACAGGATCGGCCGCAAGCCGATCATCCTGGCCGGCTTCCTCTTGGCGGCGGTGACGTATTTCCCGATCTTCAAGGGCATTACCCATTTCGCCAATCCGAAGCTTGAGGCGGCGCTTAACTCGGCGCCGGTGACGGTCATCACCGATCCGGGTGAGTGCTCGTTCCAGTTCAAGGCGACCGGCACCGAGAAGTACACCACCGGCTGCGACATCGCGAAGTCGGCGCTGGTCAACCTGTCGGTGAACTACACCAACCAGGATGCGCCGAAGGGAACGCCGGCGCAGGTCAAGGTCGGCGACCAGACGCTAACCGCGACAGCGGTAGATTTCGCCAAGGCGTTGTCCGCAGCGATCAAGGCCCACGGCTATCCGGCCTCGGCCGATCCGAACGAGATCAACACCGTGATGACGGTGGTGCTGCTGTGGATACTCGTAATCTATGTGACGCTGGTCTATGCCCCGATCGCGGCGTGGCTGGTTGAATTGTTCCCGAGCCGCATCCGATACAGCAGCATGTCGCTGCCCTACCATATCGGCAACGGCTGGTTCGGCGGCTTCCTGCCAGCGACCGTGTTCGCGATCGTTGCGGCCACCGGTAACATCTATTCCGGCCTCTGGTATCCGGTCGGCGTCGCCGTCATGAGCCTTATTATCGGCTTCTTGTTCCTGCCGGAAACCAAGGACGTCGATATCACCAAGACCTGATTTTTGGTCCGGCGGCGCAAGCCGCCTGGCGTCATCAAAAGACCGGCCGCGGGAAACGCCTCCCGCGGCCAGTTTTGTTTTACTCGACCTGACCGATGAACTGCAGCACAACCTCGCGCCGATGCGCTCGCGCACGATGCTCGACCAGGTAGATCGCCTGCCAGGTGCCAAGCGCGAGCTCGCCGTTCAAGACCGGGATCTGTAGCGAGGTCGCGGTCAGCATGGTCTTGACATGCGCCGGCATGTCGTCGGGGCCTTCGGTGTCGTGGCGCCATCCGGCATTTTCCGGCGCGAGCCTCGCGAGCGCCGTCGTCAGATCGTCGAGCACCGTCGGATCGGCGTTCTCCTGAATCGTGAGCGAAGCCGAGGTGTGGCGGATGAACAGCGTCACGGCCCCCTCTTTCGCAGCCGCATCCTCGACGAACTTTGCGACCTCAGCGGTGAGATCGACAAAGCCGCGCCCGGCGGTTTGGACCGCGAGAAGCGAGGAGATGATCGTGGTGGCGCCGACGATTGATGGCGCGGAGCGGGAGATCGTTTTGGGTGGGGTCATGGACTAACTCTCAATCTGGTCGTCCCGACGAACCAACGGGTCAGGCTGTCGCCGGCCCGACGGCAGGCTCCGGGATCCATGGGCGGCGGGGGTGGCACCAATTGAGGCTCTTCCTATGATAACCAGCGTCGATGGCTATGGGTCCCGGGTTTGCCGCAAGGCTAATCATGGCGGACGGAGTATCGGTTTCTCTTTTTCATGTGGCGGTGAGGAATTCCCGCCTCCATGAATTCTTCCCCGTAAGCCTCGTATCCTAGTTGTTCATAGAATTGCAGTGCGTGCGTCTGCGCGTCCAGGAGGAAATGGTCGACACCTCTCAGATCGGGGGCTGCTTCAATAGCTGCGATCAGCAATTTGCCAATCCCAAGACCTCTGTTCGACCGGGACACGGCGACGCGACCAATTTTGGCCGACGCGCCGTCATCCCCAAACACAACGCGCGCCGTCCCGACAGATCGGCCATCAGCCAGCGCCATGAAATGAAGCGCCTTGCTGTCATCCCCATCGCGCTCCAAATCGGCCGGAACGTGCTGTTCGCCAATAAAGACCTCTTCCCTAATTCGAAAACACTCTTCGAGGTCTTGCGCCGTGTTTGCGGCTCGAATTGTTATCATCGCCGCACCATGGGCGGAGGTAATCATCGGGCGCGTCGGGCGCGAACCCTGGCTTGGCTCATCCTGCGAGAAGGCTCGCCTCAAATCTTGCCGGAGACATCCTTCTGCATCCGGTTGGCCATTTCCATCAGCCGGCGCCAGGCCCGCTCCAGAAACGACATCACACGATCCACGTCCTGGTCACTCGGCAGCGGAATCTCGATCTTGCGCTCGCCGTCGGCCACCTTGGGGTCGGCCTTCTTCAGCGAATCCGATTTCGGCAGCGCCTCGCCGGTCTTGCCGCCGATGGCGGGCTCGCGCTCGGCAAGCTGCGCCTTCAGCCTCTCATTGTCCGCCTGCAGCCGACCGATCTCGGCATCGAACGCGGCGCGCTCGTCGGGCACTGCGTAGCAGGCCCATCCGGTGCCGGTGTTATTGCAGGTCGACACCGTGCCGGTGCGGGTGTCGAGCCGGATCACGCCGTCGGTGACCGGAGACAGCGTGTAACGGCCGTTCTCGCTGTCCGGCATCGATTCGGCCGCGGCGGGCGCGATCCCGGCCAGGCCGAACGCGAAGGTTGCAATGATGACTGAATGACTCAAGGGCGATGACGCAGGATTCATGGCGTTGCTCCGCCTTGCAGATCGATCGAGTGCCCCTAAAGGCGAGAGCTATAGGGCTTGCGGCCGGATTTCAATGCATCGGCGGGCAATTCGATACGGTCCTGTCCCCAAAATACCTCGCCGTCGAGAACATAGACCGGCGAGCCGAACACGTCGGCTGCGAGGGCGTCCTGGCGGTTCTGCTCATAGGCCGCGCTGATCGCCTCCGAGCCAGAGCGCTCGATCAGCTGTTGGCCTGGAAGCCCCGCAGCGTTGGCGAGTTTGGCCACCTCGTCCGGGTCGGCCAGATTGAGCTCATCTTCCCAGACCGCCGAAAAAGCCCGCCGCAGAAGTGGGTCGGGATCGTATCCAGCTTCGATCGCCGCGATGACGACGCCGTCCGCCAGCCGCGCATTGAGGGGCGAGTATTTCGGCTGCAGATGAAACTTCAAGCCGCGCTTGTCGCGCCAGCGCTGCAGCTCGACCATTCGGTAACGCTGCCTTACCGGATGGCGCTTGATAAGCGGCAACCCGCCGGTCTCGGAGAACAGATCGACCAGTATCACCGGCTTGTGGTTGACCTTGAGATCATACGTCGCGACCACGTCGCGAAACGCCTTGTGCCCGATATAGGCCCAGGGAGATGAAAGCGAGAAATAATAGTCAACCTGACGCGGCATGCGGGCTCTCCCGACAATGGCTTGTTGTGCGCCGGCCATCCCAACAGACCGGCCGGTCCGACGCAAGATCGATGGTCCGGGAGTAATGGGCTAAATCGGCCGAACGAGTTTGCCGATGCCGGGCGTCTTACAGCCGCCGGCCGATCCACATGCGCCGCAACAAACGGTCTTGTCTTCCGAACTGGTGATAGAGCGCGGCGGCAACATGCACGACGATGAGGGCTGTCAGAACAAGTGCGAAGAAAAAATGCGCCGTAAAGGTCGGATAGGCGTCGAACGTCGCGGGCAATGCCTCGCCCGTCTTCTGGAACACGCTCCTGTTCAGCCCGGCGAGGATCGCGGTCGCAAGGCCCGTCCCCGCCATCAGAACGACCAGCAGATAAAAGCCGTAATGGGCAAACCGCGCGCTCCTGTCGAGCGCGGCGTGGCCGGTCGTCGCATCCGCTGGTTTTGCGGTGGCGAGGCGCACGATCAAGCGGATGAATGTAAGTCCAAGGATCGCCATGCCCAGCGACATATGGACAAGCAGGACGCCGATCTTCTGGGGATCGATATTGGGCATCGGCGCCAGCAGGAAGAAGCCGGCGCTGAGCATCGCAATAATCAAGACGGCGAGCAGCCAATGCAGCGCGACCAGCAGCGGGTGATAGCGGGAGACCGGTACGGTCTTCATGCGAGCCCCGCCACGCCGCGCTCGAGACCGGCGAGGAATTTCTGCCAGCCGCAATTGGCGCCCTTATAATGACCCCTGCGCATAAATTCCCATAACTTACCGGTTATTGATTGGTCAAGGCCGAACCGCTGCTCGTCGTTGGCTTTGCGGGTGCGCCTTTTAGCTTTTGCAGTGCGGCGATCGGTTCCCGACCAACCCAGGTCGGCGCCGATAAATCCAGATAAATCAAGAAGCTAAGCAACTAACACGCAATCTTGACTTGGCTAGAGGCGGTCAGTATGGTCCGCGCGGCTTTTGAGGGTGACGGGGCGTAATTTCCATCTCGGACAACATCGTGTCGGGTCTCCACATGGCGGAAGGCACGGACGAGGGCGGAAATGGAAGTCGCGATAAATCGCCTGAAGAAGCTGCGCTTTCCGCAAGGCTCGGAAGTCTCGACCATCGGTTGTCCGAAATTCGCGACAGCCGGAAAATCAGGACTGACCAACCCGCAAATGGAAGCGGAGACGGAGCAGCCCGGGCTTCGGCAATGGCGCGCGGTTTCCGCCTTTCCTCGGAGTTGGTCGCGGGCGTTGTTGTCGGGGCGGTGATTGGCTGGGGGTTCGACCGTTTACTGTCGACATCGCCGTTCGGTTTCATCGTGTTCTTCCTGCTTGGCTTCGTCGCCGGGGTGGTGAACGTAGTGAGGTCTGCCGGCGTCGCTCCTCGCAATCGCTAGTGCCGACGGAAGTCATGACATCTGAATTTCGATTGCCGGCTAGGCCGGTGGACCAAGAGCCGCGCGGATGACGATCGAACCGATCCACCAGTTCCAACTCGAAAAGCTCTTTACGATTGGCCATATCGGCAATCAGGAGATCGTCTTTACCAATTCGTCCGCCTACATGTTCCTGGCGGTTGCGTTGACTGCACTGCTGATGATCGGGGGCGCCGCCGGCAAGCAACTGGTGCCCGGCCGTTTCCAGTCGATGGCCGAAATCACCTACGAATTCGTCGCCTCTACCATCCGCAGCACCGCCGGCGCGGAAGGCATGAAGTTCTTCCCGCTGGTCTTCTCGCTGTTCATGTTCATCTGCGTTTCGAACCTCGTGGGCATCATTCCCTACGCCTTCACGGTGTCGAGCCACATCATCATTACGGTTGCGCTTGCGCTTCTGGTGTTCTTCACGGTGCTGATCTACGGGTTCTACAAGAACGGCCTGAAATTCTTCAAAATCTTCGTGCCGTCGGGCATTCCGATCTTCATCCTGCCGCTGGTCGTTTTCATCGAAATCTTCTCGTTCTTCCTGCGGCCGGTCTCGCACAGCGTGCGTCTGTTCGCCAACATGCTGGCCGGCCATATCGCGCTGAAGGTGTTCGCCGGCTTCGTGGCGCTGCTCGGGGTCTCGCTCGGGACGGTCGGCTGGATCGGCGGCGTTGCGCCACTGGCGCTGACGGTTGCGATCTACGCCCTCGAAATCCTGGTCGCGTTCCTGCAAGCCTATGTGTTCGCGATCCTGACCTGCATCTATCTCAACGACGCCATTCATCCAGGACACTGAGCGGTCCGGAGAATTCCACCCACACTTCATCTTTCTTTCCTCAAGGAGCTAAAAATGGATCCGGCAGCAGCAAAACTCATTGGCGCGGGTATCGCGTGCATCGGCATGGGCGGTGCGGGCGTGGGCGTGGGCGTCATCTTCGGCAACTATCTCGCCGCGGCGGTGCGCAATCCTTCCGCAGCGCAAGGCCAGTTCGGCAACCTGATCTTCGGCTTCGCCGTGACCGAAGCGCTCGGCATCTTCTCGCTGCTGATCGCGCTGCTGCTGCTGTTCGTCAAGCTCTGAGCTTGCGCCCCTTCGCGCCGCCCCCCATAGCGGCGCGCATGTCAGCAACAGGAGAACTCCATGGCTGAGAGTCATGGCGGCGCCGAAACCACCACGGCCCACACCGAAGCCGATGGCGGCGGGGGAGCATTTCCTCCGTTCGACTCGAGCACGTTTGCTTCGCAACTGGTGTCGCTGGCGATCGCGTTTGTCGCGCTCTATCTGATCGTCTCCAGGATCGCGCTGCCGCGCGTTGGCGGCGTGCTCGACGCGCGTCAGGGCGCAATCGAGGGTGACCTTGCCGAGGCGCAGAAGCTGAAGGATGCTTCCGACGCGGCGCTGAAGGCCTACGAAAGCGAACTCGCCGCCGCGCGCTCGCGGGCGCAGGCGATCGGGGCGGAGACCCGCGAAAAGCTGAACGCGGCGGCGGAAGCCGAACGCAAGACGCTGGAACAGCGGCTGACGCTCAAGCTAGCCGACGCCGAGAAGGCGATCGCAGCGACACGCAACGCCGCGATGAGCAATGTCCGCGGCATCGCCGCTGATGCGGCCGCCGCGATCGTGCAGCGGCTCACCGGGCTTGCGGCGGACGGTAAGGCGGTCAATGCCGCGGTGGACGCGTCGTTAAAGGGCTAATCTGATGTTCGAAGAACCGGAATTTTGGGTTGCGATCGCCTTCATCATCCTGATGGGAGTGTTTGCCTATCTCGGCATCCACCGCACCGTGCTGACGACGCTCGATCACCGCCGCGATCGCATCAAGGCCGAGCTCGACGACGCCCGGCGGCTGAAGGATGAGGCGGCCAAGCTGCTCGAACAATACAAGGCCCGCCGCGCCAGCGCCGAGCGCGAGGCCGATGAGATCGTCGCCGGCGCCAAGGCCGATGCCGAGCGCATCGCCTCGGAAGCCAAGGCCAAGCTGGAAGATTTTGTCACCCGGCGCACCAAGACCGCCGAGAGCAAGATCGCGCTCGCCGAAGCGCAAGCACTCGCCGACGTCCGTGCCGCGGCGGCCGAGGCCGCGGTAGCGGCCGCCTCCACCATCCTGTCGCAATCGGTCAAGGGTGAAGTCGCCGACGATCTGCTTGCAAAGGGCATCAAGGACGTTCGCGAAAAGCTGAACTGACGGCGCGAGAGCCCGGGCGACGACAAAGTTGCCTACTTCTTCTTTTTTACCGCCTTCGGCTTCGGCTCGGGTGCCAGCGCCTGAGGATCGAAGCCGATATAGAAGATGTATTGATCGCCGGTCGTGCCCGGCGGCATCGGATACACCAGATCGTCGGCCACCAGCGTAAACGGCACATTGCCGTCCTCCGACATCGCCACCGTGGTCCGGTAGGGTTTTGTGGCGATCACCTTCTCTGACACGCCGCCCTGCACCACGGCGACCCGCAGCGGGATCTCGACCGACGCCGGTGCGCCGGCGGGGCCTGCGATGATGCGGCCCTGGATGCCGATACGGGCGGTGATTTCGCCGTTCGCCTTGGTGCAATCGCGCGCGGTCCTGGTGATCGTCGCCTGAAAGCGCACATCGTTGCCGGTCGCGGCCTTGCCCGAAGCACCGACTGCATAGGTCGACGCGCCGGCGCGGATCGTCACCGGCGGGCAGTTCTCCTCGACCTGGGCCTCCGACGGCTCCGTCGGCGCCGCGCTCTGTTGCGCGGGTTCATCCGGCTTGCCACCGAACAGGCTCTTGAAGCGATCGCCGAGCGATTGCGACGATGCCGGCGAAGCGAGCAACATGCAGCCGGCCGCGAACGCGGCCGCCGCCATTGCCGCGATTTTCAGTGCTGGCTTGTCACCCATACGACGTCCCATAATTTCTCACATCGACCGTCACGACCGGGCGTTATAACAGCGCGATGACGGCGAACCCAAGGCGCAAAATAGTGGCGCAAAATAGTCCGGTTCAGCCGCGAAAATCCTCGTGCAGCAGCCCGAACAGCAGGTGATCCTGCCAGACGCCGTTGATGCAGAGATAGCGCCGCGCCAGGCCCTCGCGGGAAAAACCGCATTTCTCCAGCACCCGAATCGACGGCGCATTGGAGGGGATACAGGCGGCCTCGATGCGGTGGAGATTGAGCTCGCCGAACAGCGACGGCAACAGCACGCGCAGCGCCGCCGTCATGTAGCCGCGATGCGCATGCGGCTGGCCGACCCAATAGCCGATGGTGCCGGCCTGGACGATGCCGCGGCGGACATTGGCAAGCGTGATGCCGCCGATCATCGCGCCGTCCAGTTCGCGGAAGATGATGAACGGATAGGAGCGGTCGGCCGCGATGTCCTCGGCATAGCGGCGCAGCCGCCGGCGAAAGCCGGAACGCGTCAGATCATCGGACGGCCAGATCGGCTCCCACGGTGTCAGATATTCGCGGCTATATTCGCGCAGATGCGCCCATTGCAGAAAATCCGACATCTGCGGCGCCCGCAGCAACAGCCCGTTACCGCGCGGCGCCAGCGCGGCGGGTCCGCTCGATGGCAAACGAAACAGCGCCATAGGTCGATGCTCCCCGATGCCTAGAGCGTGATGACTTTTCTCCTAGCCGTCATCCCGCCCTATGTTTCCTGTTTGAGCATGATCTTCTCGGAAAACCGGTACCCACTTTTCCGGATCATGCTCTAGTGCAGCCGCGCTTTGGCCTTCGACTTCGTCAATCCTTCCGCGAAACTAACCGCCGTGTCCAGACCCCTGCCGCTGCCGAGCGCGACCACCGCGGGGCGGCTGCGCGACATCAGCGCGCGGGCGGCGTTCCGGGCCGATTCCACGCTGACGGCGTCGATCCGGGCCACCAGCTCGTCCACGGCCAGCGGCCGCCCGTAGGCTAGCACGTGGCGTGCCAGTTGTTCGGCGCGCGAAGAGCAGCTTTCCAGCGCCATCAACAGGCCGGCCTTCATCTGCGCCTTGGCGCGCGCGACTTCGGCCTCGGTCAAGGTTTCCACCGCGTCGTTGATGACATCGACCACCACCTCCATCATCTCGGGCGCGTCGGCGGGGTCGGTGCCGGTATAGAGCCCGAAAAAGCCGGTGTCGGTATAGGGCGCGTGGAAGGCGTAGATCGAGTAGCACAGCCCGCGCTTTTCCCGCACTTCCTGGAACAGCCGCGACGACATGCCGCCGCCGAGCGTGTTGGTAAAGACCTGTAGCGAAAACAGCGACAGATCGGTCTGCGGCACGCCTTCCAGCGCCAGGGTCAGATGGGCCTGTTCGAGCTCGCGGTGCACGACGCGCGAGCCGCCCGGGCCGAACATCGCCGGTTGCGGCTTCGGCGCCGGCTCCCCGTTGAAGCTCGCAAAGCGCCGCGCCACCTCATCGACCACTTGGTTGTGATTGACCGCGCCAGCTGCCGCCACCACCATATCGGGGCCACGGTAGTGGGTCGCGAGGTAACCGCGCAGCATGTCCCGGTCGAAGCGCTTCAAGGTCTTGGCGGTGCCGAGCAGCGAGCGTCCCATCGGCTGTTCCGGATAGCAGAGCTCGTTGAGATGCTCGAACACGACGTCGTCGGGGGTATCCTGCGCCGCGCCGATCTCCTGCACGATGACGTTCTTTTCCCGCTCCAGTTCGTCCGGCACGAAGGAGGGATTGGCGAGAATGTCGGAGAGAACGTCGAGCGCCAGCGGCACGTCGGCCTTCATCACCCGCGCGTAATAGGCGGTGGTTTCGGTCGAGGTGCCGGCATTGAGATCGCCGCCGACCGCCTCGATCTCCTCGACGATCTCGCGCGAGGAGCGGTTGGTGGTACCCTTGAACGCCATGTGTTCCAGAAGATGCGAGATGCCGTGCTCGTTCGGCTTTTCGTCGCGGCCGCCGACGCCGGTCCACACCCCGAGCGCCGCGGTTTCCAGATGCGGCATGGTGTCGGTCACGACGGTGAGGCCGGAGGGGAGCCTGGTCATCTCGACGCTCATCCAGCAACTCCCTGCTTGGCGGCGCGGCTGACCGACTTGATGAACCGCTCGACCTCGACCTGGTCGTTTTTCATGATCTTGACCTGCTCCGGCTTGGTCATCAGGCCCTCGAGCCAGGCCGGCAATTGCGGCCGCACGCCGCAGGCGGATTCGACCGCATCGGGAAACTTCGCAGCATGCGCGGTCGACAGCACGATGTTCGGAATCCTGGAATCCGTGGTGTCGCGGTCGGCGACCGCAAGCGCCACCGCGGTATGGGGATCGACGAGCTGGCCGGCCTCGCGCCAGGCCGCGCGGATCGCGGCTGCGGTTTCGGTCTCGTCCGCGCGCCCGGCGTCGAACTCTTCCCGGATCGCCGCCAGCATCGCATCCGGCAGCACAAACCGCCCGGACTGTTTTAGGGACGCCATCAACCGGCGCACCGCGGCCGCATCGCGTTTACTCGCCTCGAACAACAGCCGCTCGAAATTCGAGGACACTTGGATGTCCATCGAAGGCGAGGCGGTGGCGTGCACCTCGCGCACCTCGTAGATGCCGGTCTTGAGCGTGCGCGGCAGGATGTCGTTGACGTTGGCCGCGATCCTCAAGTTGCGCACCGGCAGGCCCATGCGCTTGGCCACGAAGGCTGCAAAGATGTCGCCGAAATTGCCGGTCGGCACGGTGAAATCGACCGCGCGCGACGGGGCGCCGAGCGCGACCGCGGACGTGAAATAATACACGATCTGCGCCACGATCCGCGCCCAGTTGATCGAGTTCACCCCCGATAGCGAAACCGCGTCACGAAACGCGTGGTGATTGAACATGCCCTTCACGATCGCCTGGCAATCGTCGAACGTGCCTTCGATGGCAAGCGCGTGAATATTGGCCGCACCTCGCGTCGTCATCATCCGCCGTTGCACGTCGGAAATCCGCCCGTGCGGAAACAGTACGATCAGGTCGACATTGGCGAGCCCCGCGAACGCGTCGACCGCGGCACCCCCGGTATCGCCCGAGGTTGCGACCACGATGGTGGTGCGCTGCGCGCGCTGTTCCAGCACATGATCCATCAGCCGCGAGATCAGCTGCATCGCCACGTCCTTGAACGCCAGGGTCGGGCCGTGGAACAGTTCGAGCAGGAACTGGTGCGGACCGATCTGGCCGAGCGGCACCACCGCGGGATGACGGAACGTGGCGTAGGCGTCGTTGGCCAGGCGGCCGAGATCGGCGTCGGAAATCTCACCGCCGACAAACGGGCGGATCACGTCGACCGCGACCTCCCAATAGGGCCGGCCGAAAAATCCGGCGATGGTTTCCCCCGAAAGCTGCGGCCAGCTTTGCGGCACGTAGAGGCCGCCGTCGCGGGCAAGCCCGGTCAGCATCACCTCGCAGAAGCCCAGTTCCGGGGCCTCCCCCCGTGTGGAAATATACCGCGTCACGCCGCCCTCCAAAGGCTCAATCTCCCGCCAAGCCTTTGATTCAATTTGGCAATCATAGTCCGCCGATCGCGGAGTCGGGCGGCACCATAATGCGTTTTGGGGCGAAGGGGAAATGCCACAATGGGAAAAGAGCTGCGTGTCCGTGCGCTACTTCCGTCCCCGAACCGTCATACCCCGCGCATGCGGGGTATCCAGTACGCGGCGGCCTCTCCGTTCCATTGCGGCGTCTCTGGATACTGGATCGTCCGCTTTCGCGGACGATGACAGCGCAGAGTACGGCGCGTGCCTCCGCGATCCCACGGCACGAAACGCCCGGGTTGTGGCAACGCCGTCGGCCTGCGACAGATTAACACGGCGGCCCAATATCAGCGTCGCTGCCGGCGGGCTGTGATTCCGCTCAAAGAATATACATTCGCTTGGCTACAGAAAGTGCGCGAGTGGCGCCGTTACTCTCTGAAGCTTTGTCATCCGGTCTCCCCTCTTGATTGCGTCCAACCTGGCCATTCAAAAAAGTCCGGAAGTGCCCCTGACGTAGATGTTGTCTGGAACCGGTGGAGGCGGGGCGAATATCTTCGGCTGTCACTAACCCATCACGGATTTTCGGCGCCGTTGGCGTTGCGGCGACCCATTGCAGCTTAGCTGTCATTACCCGTAGACTTTGATCGCCGAGGAAGGCGCGATGTCGCGCTCAATAAAAAAAGGGAGCGCGTCGTGACAAGGTCCATCGGAATAATTGCGGGCGCGCTTGTGGTGTTTGGACTGGCCGCTTGCGGCGCTGCGGTGGCGCAGGCTCCGGGAGCAAATCCCTCCCCATCGATGTCGCGAAGTTCGTTTCCGGCCTGGGCCTATCCGTGGGCTCCGGATTTCAAAGCCCCACCCGATGATGGCGTTCCAAGGCACGTTCCTGGCAGTGCCGCCGCATTCACCATCACGCAGGAGCGCGATCTTTTCTTCGCGCCGGACTGGCACCCCGACGATCATCCCCCGATGCCGGACGTTGTGGCGCATGGGAGGCCGCCTGAAGTGCGGGCCTGCGGTTCATGTCATCGTGTCGAGGGAACGGGCGGCCCGGAAAACGCGAGCCTGGCCGGTCTTCCTGCCTCCTACATCGTTCAGCAGATGGCCGATTACAAAAGCGGCGCGCGAAAATTCTCCGGCCCGCAGCGAAGTCCGGTGCTGCTGATGACCGCAATAGCTAAAGGCGCCACCGACGCGGAAGCGCAGGCCGCAGCGGAATATTTTTCATCGCTCAAGCCGAAGGCAAACATCAAGGTCATTGAGACCGAGACAGTCCCTGCGACGCAGATTGCCCGCGTATTTTACACCATCGTGAAAGATGCCGGCACGGAACCGATTGGCGAGCGGATTGTCGAGGCGCCGGAGGATGTCGCCCAATTCGAGCATCGCGACTCGCGCTCTCAGTTCGTGGCCTATGTGCCCAAGGGAAGCATCGCCAAGGGGGAGGCTCTGGCCAAAACCGGAGGATCAGCTACGACGACACCTTGTGTCAGCTGTCACGGTCCGGATCTCAGGGGCGTCGACGCCGTCCCCGCCATCGCCGGACGCTCGCCAAGCTACCTTGTCCGTCAGATGTACGATTTCCAGCAACATTCCCGGGAGGGAAGCGCGGGCGCGGTGATGGTAGGCGTCGTCGAAAAGCTCTCCCATAGCGATATGATCTCGCTTGCGGCCTTCATCTCCTCATTGCAGCCCTGAGCGCGGCGCCCTGATTGGCGGCGACCTCGACCCGGTTGGCTCGTTGGAGGGCCCGCGCCGCCCAGGACGGTGTGATCTAGAGCGGCGATGACTTTTCTTCGAATCGTCATCCCGCTCTATCTTCTTGTTTGAGCATGATCTTTTCGGAAACCGGTGCCCACTTTTCCGGATCATGCGCTGGCGCACGCCTTCGACCCCTCACGGGCGTGTGAGGTGATTTCCCGGGCCGGCCTCCCATGAAACAATTTTCCCCGGCAAAGAAACCATTTTTCGAAGGCTGCGAAGACGGCCGGAAAATATTAGCGGCGAACATCGCGCCCAGCGATCAAACAACGGAGTTCGATCATGTCAGCGCTATTCAACCTGATCTACCGGGAATTCTGCATTGCTCGCCTGGCTGAGATGGGAAAGCATCATCTCGGCAGCTGATTTCACCCAACGAAGGGGATTTCACATGCGCAAACTGCTCTTGATTGCCGCAATCACTCTCGCATCCACCGCCGCGAACGCTGGTCCATCCCGGAGCCTGAGCCTGGCTTCGGCGGATGCCACCAAGCCGGTTACGGAACAGCCAAAAACGCCAACGGCGGAGCCCGCCAAAGCGATCGACCGTCCTGATACGACTGCTCCTCAACCGGCGGCGAAGGATGCCGCCACGGGAGATAAGCCCGCAGAAGCCGGCAAGCGAAAGCCGAAACATGTATCGACCGAAGCTCGCATCATCTACGAGCTGCACCGGCACGGCATCTATTGGTAGACCACACGGATCATCCTCGCGCTGATGCTGCCTGCGGTGGCGATGCAAGCGATGGTGGGCGCACCGGCATACTCAAATTCAGTCGCTGGTCTGGCGGTTCGCCGAACCGCCGTGAGACCGATTTCAATCGTCGAAGTTTTGTTGCGCAACAATTTTCATCACCTTAGGTAATGGAGCAACGCGATGAATCGCGAACCGATCAAAACCGATTCCGATGACTTTTCCGGCGACTTGGCCGAAGTTTGGCGGACCGCACAGCAACGCCGCGCCGAAGATATCGGCGCCTGGCTCGGCCAATCGTTTGAGCGCAGGCGGCGGCTCAAGGTTGCCGATGAAGGTGCACTATATCCCAAAGGCCGTCCGGCGCTCGGTTCAGCCAAGGCGTGACAGCCTCGCTCGCAACAGCAAAGCAGTGTGACCCAGCGCACGCCATCCTTTCCCGAATGTTCGTAGCGTTCGCATTGTTAGGCGGACAAAACGATTCCAACTCTCGCACCGACCAAATTTCCGCTGTTGGTCGAGCGATTATTAGGAAAGGAATTTCGGATGAAAAGAACAGCTCTGATACTTGCAGCGGTTGCCGCGCTGGCGGCCACTTCTGCGACAGCTCCTGCGCAAGCGAGAAGCCTTCGTGCGGGTAATACTGCCGCTATTGCCGCTGCTGCGGCTGCGGCCGTGCTGACGGCGAACGCTTACGGATATGGGCCGGGATATGGCTACTATAACGGGCCTGCACCGCTATATTACGGCGCGCCGGTTTATTTGGTGCCCCAACGGTATTCCTGGTGATCGCTATCGAGATGGCTTGGGGCGCAAATGCTTCGAGCCATCCCCGACAGGCGCGTCGTTCGCCGACCGGCGCTCCGAGTTCGCCGGAAAGAAAAATCAAACTCAGTATCTCGGCGCAGCCGGGTTACCCCAGCGGTAGTTGATCCGCGCGGTGACCATGTCGACGTCCTGGCGAATATTCACGATCCGGTCCGCGGTGCCGGCCGCCGCGTTGTTATTGGGACCCATCCCAGTCGAGATGAAGGTGTTGTTGGCGTTGCCCATAAACAAATGGTCGTATTCCACCCCGACCGACCAATTCGGCGCGAAGGCGTATTCGACGCCGGCGCCAACCGTGCCGCCCCAGCGGTTCTCTTTCGCCTGATCGAACACGATGCCGGTCGCGGTGCCGAGCCCGTTGTATTTGTCCGCGGCAACCGCGGCGCCGCCCTTCAGGTAAAGCAGCACATTGCCCCAGGCGTAACCGGCGTGTCCGGTGAAGAGGCCGAGCGCGTTGATCCGGCTCTGGTTGGTCACCAAGGGGTTGACCAGGCTGACATTGGATCCCTTCAGATTGGCCCAGTCGCCCTGCGCTTCGACGCCGAACACCCAATTGGACGCCTGCCAGCGATACCCGATCTGACCGCCCGCGATGCCGCCGTTTCCGCTGTTGCAGCCGACGGGAGTGACCACGGCAACTCCATTATTGGTAAGATTCCAACATTTCCTGTCTCCGCCCCAGCCGCCATTGGCGCCGACATAGAAGCCGCTCCAGTCATAGATGGCGGCGACCATCGCCGGCGCCTTGGTGTAGGGACCGGCGGGAAAGTCCGCGGCGAATACGGGCGCGGCAAATCCAACCGCAGCCATCGCAACAAGCGAAATTGCTTTCATCTTCGTCCCCCCAGCTTTCAGATCCCCGGGGCAACTCTGGATTGACTCTGTAAATAGTCTGTTACGGGCAAGCGCGATTGCACCGATAGGGACTGCACTGGTTAATGGAGATGTCGTGCGCGCACCCGTCATCTGTTCGAGGAATCATGCGCTACAATGTAGTCTTTCACAGGCGGTTCTGCGGTGAGCCTGAGCCGCTCGCCGTTAGCTATTGGCTCTTTGCCGGTGCGCCGGGGAGCACGGCTGCCACACCTTCCGGATTGATGTTGAAGGCCAGGAATATCAACGGCTCGTTGCCCGGGTTTCCCCATTGGTGCACGAGGGCGTACGGTTCAAAAATCAAGGAACCCGGTCCCTTTGCTTCTGTCTTACCGTCGATCGTGTTGGCCCCGGTGCCGGAGACGATAAAGTACAGAGCGGCACCCGACCGATGGTGCGGCGGGTTGGAAGGCATCTGCGCGGGAAATGTGACTCGCGTGAGATTGAGATCATAACCACCTGGCTTCAGGTCGGGGATCGGATCCACCGTGCGATACAATTCTGTCACGACGGCAGGCGCCGTCTCGACAGGCCGACCCAAGTCCGCGGCGGGAGCAAGGAAGAAGTGAAGGAAGGTCGACGGCCCTCCGTTACCTGCCGTTAGCGCCGCGGTCTTTCCGCCTGCGATAAACAGTGCCTCTCCGGCGTTGAGCATTTTGGCCCCACCATCGAGCGTGACCTCGGTCGATCCTGACATCTGGTAGAGGATGCCGTTGGCCGCCGAAACGCTGCTCTTCTCGTTCGGGGCAAGTGCGATGCTCACCGCCTTGAAATGGACCGGCACGTCCGTGACGGTCGGCAGCTTGGTTGCGGCGATCACTGTTCGCGTTATTGCCGGCGCAGCGGGGCTGGTTTGTGCGGTCCCGGAGGCGGGAAGCGCCATCGCGGCGAGCAACACTAGTCCGGCTTTTTTTAGCTGCATGATTGCCTCCCGGGTTCAGCGGATAGTCGTAGGATGGGTTGAGCGAAGCGAAACCCATCAATGGCTGTCAATGCGGTGATGGGTATCGCGGAGTTTATCATCGGGCGCGCATTTCGCGCGACCCGTTGGCTCCACCCATCCTACGCAGAACCTTCCGGCCCTCGTCCGTGGTCGCCAACCACTACTGCTATTGGACGGAAACCGGAAGCAACGGCCGAGCGAAACTGAGTTCGTGACCGTCGGGGTCAATGAGGTGGAAGAAGCGCTCACCCCATTCGGCGTCGCGAGGCACGGTTTCGGGCTGGTATCCCGCTGCAAGTGCACGATCGTAAAGTGCGTCAACATCGGCAACGTAGAAGATGACCCGCCCCCACCAGGACCAGCGCCGCTCGGCAGGCTGTGCGATAAGGTTGAGATAGCTCGTTCCGGCTCGAAAGCTGGTGAATGACGACTCTTCGCCGCCATGCAGGACCTCAAACCCCAGCGCGCGGTAGAATCGGACGGCGCGTGGCATTTCGTGGGTGCCCAGTGTGATCGCGCTGATCGCCTCGATCATGGACGGAACTCCCTTCCCTGCGCCGTTGTCTCCACCGGTCAGAACAAAGCCGAGTGCGCAAATATCCGCGAATTTACTCGCGTTTGAGGTCCCTGGAGGCGTATACTCAGAAAATCACCGCTCCGCCTCCTAGGCATTACCGGTGACAGAGAGTGTTGGGCTCCCGCCTATTCGAGGGTAGCAACATGCCCCAGTCTCAACGCCTGTCGTCCGCCGTTCCATTCGATGCAATTGAACGCCCCGCTTGTCCGAAGTGCAAGGCCCCGATGATGCTCGTCAGTATCGAGTTAACACGCCCGGGCGTCGACTTGCATACGTTTGAATGCGCTATCTGCAATCACGTGCATAAGACCCTTGCTGCGTATGAAGACCCGATGAAGTCCAGGGGTCTTGGGCGCTGGCTTCAAGGCGATTTGCACCCACCGAAGTAAGGCGCGCCGGCATGAACCGGCCGATCTTGTAATTCCTTGAAATGAGGCGCGCCGATCGTTTGGTGCGACGAATGATCACTTACTTTGCTCAGCAGGCACGGTACCGTTGTTGGAGCGGGTTCACTGCCAATTGAGCTACGGCGCAATACGTCACCCGAATCATTGTCACCGTTCCCGAGCCAATTACGCGCAGAACCTCACGGGGCAGTTTCGGGATCGAGAGCGGATGTCACCGGACCGTCCTGGCGCTTGAAGCCGCAACCTCGTGGTGGCCCGCCGACCATGTCGCAACGCAAGTTCTGTTGCACCGCGTGCCATCACCGCCAACGGCAGCTGTTTGTGGCTTGGGGGCAAACCTCGCGAAAGGCCTTGCTCTTCTATCGAGGAGGGCAGCGATTAGACAAGGAGGGGGCAACCCAAGGAGGTACCATGAAAAAGCCGCTGACGATACCGGACGAGCCGCAACCCCGCAACATCACACGCGCTGACCTTGTGATGACCGAGGGCTTTGGCTTGGAAGTCGATGGCCGGATGAAGACGGTCTTTCCAACGCTCGAGGCTGCCCAGAAAAGGGCGAGGGATCTCAAAGCCGAGTTTCCGATGCTCCAAGTCAAGGTGTACGACGCTGCGGAAAAGAAGTTGCTGGAATTGTCGCCGACTGAGTGACGCTAACGCGCTCAAGAAAACGTCGACGTCACCGACGTTACTGCGTCGTGTCCCTTTCAGCAGGTAGGAATGCGCAGCGGGTCTTCGGTGATCAGCGCGGGATGGTCGCCGCAATTTCGCTGGTCATCCGATGAGCCATCGACCTTTGTGGATATCGAACTTCACCAAGCCTTCGTCGCGCATTTTCAATAGGAGGGATTGGCAAGCTTCCTCATTCACGATATTGGCGCGTTTCATGACTTCGTAGACCTTGAGCGGCTTCTCGCGGAGCGCGCTCAGGATATTTTCTCGATCATTCAGCAAGACTGGACTCCTTACACTCACCAAGCGCGCCAATCACTGGCAATACGAAAGCTGATCTTCCGTAACCACTCGCTCGATATTCTCTGATTTGCTCTTGATGCGGTATCTAAGACGTCCGTCTGCCTCAATGGGCATACGCTGAACGATGGTGTAGATCATTGGTGGATCAACTTCGGCCCGGCCTTGTGGCCCCTGGGCCCGGTGGTGGACGTCTTCATTCAGCTTATAGGCATATGACATGTGTCTACCTCTAGAATCTACGGCCGCTCTAGCGCAGACCGTGCAGTGATGCAATGCACCCTATTGCCTTCCGGCGAGGGCTCGTGAAAGCGAATTGGCGCTTAAGCGATGCATTAGACGTCACGCATGCGGAGGAGCGCGTCAGTCAGGTTGACCTAACGCCATCCAAAAGCAAGCGTTGGTTGCCATTCGATCTCGGCGGGTGGATGCTGTCGGCCACCGGTACAAAGGAGAGCAGCATGAGCAAGGCAGGCCTCGACAATCGCCACCGCAACAAGGACGGCGAAATCAGCGGCAAACACGGAAACACGCTGATCCGTACGTTGCGTAAGATTTACGGGCAGAGTTTCGCAGCTGGCTATCCTGAAACCGAGAAGCTGAGCGAGGTTCTACTCAAGCTGAACGAGACGTCGCTGAGCCAGCTTCGCCGCGACCATGAGACCGGCCATTTGGAACACAAGATCGCCAGCGCTTCCAAGTAACTCCGCCGACCTGAATGGCAAACGCCCTGCTTTCAATGCGGGAGTTGCGATGGCGTATTGTGGGCGGTGGTCCCTGAGATGCCCTCATTAGCTGTCGCCCACCTCGACATCGATACTGGCGGCTCGCAGCGCAGCGATGATCGCGGCGAGATGAGACCGGTCCCTGGTCTCGATCACGACCTCGAGCAGCACGGCCTTGGCCGGCAAATCCGTGAAGATGCGCTGGTGCGACACCTCGACGATGTTGGCGCCGGTCTTGCTCAGGACGGAGACTACGGTTTCGAGTTGGCCGGGCCGGTCGACGATGTCGAAGCGGAGTTGCGACAGGCGGCCTTCGCGCGCAAGTTGGCGGGTGAGCACGCCGGACAGAAGCCTTGTGTCGATATTGCCGCCGGTCAAGACGAGGCCGACCGCGCGGCCTCTGAAGCGTTCTTCGCCAGCGAGGATCGCGGCGAGGCCGGCGGCGCCGGCGCCTTCGGTCACCGTCTTCTCGATCGTGATCAGAAGACTCACCGCCTGCTCGATCTGCTCCTCGGTCACCAGCACGATGTCGTCGATCAGCGCGCCCACGATTTCGGAGGTGATGCGGCCGGGCGCCTTGACCGCAATGCCTTCGGCGAGGGTATCGCCGCGCATCGGAAGGCTGAGCCCTTTGATCAGGTTGTACATCGACGGATAAAGCACGGCCTGCACGCCGACGATCTCGATCGAGGGTTTCAGTGTCTTGGCGGCCACCGCCATGCCCGAGATCAGCCCGCCTCCCCCGATCGGCACCAGCAGGACGTCGAGCGCCGGCATCGTAGTCAGCATCTCGATGGCGATGGTGCCTTGGCCAGCGATGATCAGGGGATCGTCATAGGGATGGATGAAGACAAGCCCCTGTTCGCGGCCGTGATCGATGGCGACCGCCGCGGCTTCCTCGATATTTGTTCCGGCCTCGATCACGGTGGCGCCATGCCGGCGCGTGTTCTCGATCTTCACCATTGGCGTTCCCAGCGGGACGACGATGGTTGCCGGTATGTTCAGGCGCGCCGCGTGATAGGCCACGCCTTGGGCATGGTTTCCGGCCGAACAGGCAATCACGCCGCGCTGGCGTTCGTCAGCGGATAGGGCCGACAGGCGGTTGAGCGCGCCGCGCTCCTTGAACGTCGCCGTGAATTGCAGGTTCTCGAATTTGAGCCAGACGTCGGCGCCGGTGATGTCGGACAGCGTGCGGCTGCGATCAAAATTCGTCCGCTTGACGACGCCGGCCAGCACGCCGGCCGCGTCCTCGACGTTTTCGAGCGTGACCGGCAGGCGTGCCAGCAAGGCTGTTGTCTTCGTCATCGTCATCATCACCCAGGCCGCTGCTTGCGCCACCACAGGGCGAACGCGATCACGACCGCACCGGCCAGTGTAAACCAGGTGATGCCGTATTGCAGGTGGTCGTCTTTCAGATGGACCTGAAGGGGACCGGGTTTTGGGATGCCGCTTTGCGCCATCGGCTGCTCCAGGTCGATATAGAACGGCGCGACCTCACCCCAGCGAAGCGCATGCGCCATGGCGAGATGATCCCGCGAAAACCACAGCCGTTTTTCGACATTTTCCGATGGTGTCAGCAGGCCGGCTGTTTCCGGAAAACGGATGTAGCCGGTCAGGTTGACCGGCGCATCGGTGACGAGCCGCGCCACCGCGCGATCCTGTTGCGCGCGGTCCTGCATCGTGTTGGGCACGAAGCCGGCATTGACCACGACGGTTTCCCCGGTCGCAAGGCGCGCGGGCAGGAACGCCCAGGTGCCGGGCCCGGAAATATCGTCGCGCACCGCGGAGCCCGCGCTATAGACCATCGCATCGGGCAGCCGCGCGTAGGTCGCGACAAAGCTGACCCGGCGGAATTCGTCCTTGGCGGCGCCGAGCGCAGGCCATTGCGACGGCTGAGGCAGCGGCAGCGGGGTTGCGGCCAGCCGTTCGGTCAAAGCTGCGATCAGCGCGTGTTTTTCGAGGCGGCGCTGCAACTGCCACAGCCCGAGGCCGACGAACAGCGCCACCATCGCAAGCGTGAAGATGCCAAATCCGGCAACGCCGCCGCGCCGTTCGACCGCGCCGCTCATCTCTGTTCGCGGTCGATCAGCCGGCCGGGGGCCGCCCTGTGGTGGAATTGCAGCGCGATCAAAAGCGACTTCATCGATCGCAGCGGCAGCAGCGTGGTCACGAGAATCAGCGGCAGCCACAGCGCGGCGTGCACCCAGAACGGCGGCTGGTATTTTACTTCCACGATCAGCGCCGCCGCCACTACGATGGCGCCGGCGATCATGATGATGAAGACCGCAGGCCCGTCGCCGCTATCGATGAAGGCGTAGTCGAGCCCGCACGATTCGCATTTGGCCTTGAGCGTCAAGAATCCCCCATAGAGCTTGCCTTTGCCGCAGCGCGGACATTTGCAGGCGATGCCGCGGATCGCGCTCTGGGTCCAAGTGGGTAGATTCTCGTCCGGCATATCGTGTCCTTTTCCTCTCCCCTCGTGGGAGAGGTGCAGCCGTAGGACCAGCAAAAAGGGCGGCCCGGCGGCCGCCCCTTTGTAGCACAGCGGATAAGAATCAATGTGCGCCGTGGGCCATGGTTTCGGCGCCGTGGCCCCAGACGTAGATGCAGATGAACAGGAACAGCCAGACCACGTCGACGAAGTGCCAGTACCAGGCCGCGAATTCGAAGCCGAGGTGTTGCGTCGGCGAAAAATGCCCGGCATAGGCGCGCGCCAGGCACACGATCAGGAAGATCGAGCCAACCAGCACGTGGAACCCGTGGAAGCCGGTCGCCATGAAGAAAGTCGCGCCGTAGATGTTGCCGGCGAAGGAGAACGCCGCGTGGCTGTACTCGTAGGCCTGCACGCAGGTGAAGGACACGCCGAGCGCGATCGTGAGCCACAGGCCGTATTTCAGGCCCTGGCGGTCGTTCTCCAAGAGCGCGTGATGGGCCCAGGTCACCGTGGTGCCGGAGGTCAAGAGCAACAGCGTATTCAAGAGCGGCAAATGCCAGGGATCGAAGGTCTCGATGCCCTTGGGCGGCCAGACGCCGCCGAACAGCGCCTCGCGGGTGGCGTGCACCGGATCGGCCGGGAACAGCGCGGAATTGAAGAAGGCCCAGAACCAGGCGACAAAGAACATCACCTCGGAGGCGATGAACAGGATCATGCCGTAACGGTGGCTGATCTGCACCACGCGGGTGTGGTCGCCCTTGTACTGCGCCTCCTTGATCACGTCGGCCCACCAGCTCGCCATGGTGTAGAGCACGCCGATCACGCCGGCGCCGAAGATGATCGGCGCCGCTGCGGTCATGTGGTGCATCCAGAGGATCGCGCCCACCGCCATGATGAAGGCCGAGACGGCGCCGACGATCGGCCACGGGCTCGGATCGACGAGGTGGTAATCGTGGTGCTTCGCTTGCGCCGTAGCCATTTTCGGTCTCTCCGTTAGCGGTGCCGGTCCATTCGGCACGTATTCGTCTCGAAAATCAAATCGGGGTTGATCCGGGTTTAGAGGTTACCCTTGAGGTTTGCCTTGGGCTTATCAGGTTCGCTCGCGGCCACAGGCTTGGGCGCAGGGTCGCGGACGGGATAGAAGGTATAGGACAGCGTGATGGTGTTCAGCCCGTCATTGTCGTGGTCGGCGGCGAGTGAAGGATCGACATAGAACACCACCGGCATCTGGCGCTTTTCGCCCGGCGCCATGGTCTGCTCGGTAAAGCAGAAGCAGTTGATTTTCTGGAAATACGCCCCGACCGTCAGCGGCGCGACATTATAGGCCGCCTGCCCGGTGGTGGTCCGCGCCGACTGGTTGGTGACGTTGTAATAGACTGTGACGACCTGGCCGATATTGACATCGATCTCGGTCTGCTCCGGCTCGAACTTCCACGGCAGCCCTGCCGCGACATTGGAATCGAAGCGCACCGCGATTCTTCGCGCCAGCGGCGCGGAAGTCGGCGCCGAAGTCGCGACCTGCGTGGTACCGTTGAAACCGGTGGTGCGGCAGAACCAGTTGTAGAACGGCACGGCGGCGTAGGACGCCCCCACCATCAGCGCCACCACGACGCCGCAGACAGCGGCCACCAGCGCGTCGCGGCCGAGGCGCGGCGTGGTGGGCGTTGGCTGGTTGGTCGGCGCCATATCCATCACATCATCTCGATCACTAGCGGCCGGTTCAGCACGGCCGGCCCCTTGACGATGGTGACCGCGAAAAACAGCACGACGAGAACGCCGAGCGCGAGCGCGATCGCAATCGAGCGCTGACGGCGGCTCTTTTTCTGCGCCTCGGTGAGGACGATTCCATCTGGCTCCCGGTTGTCGGCCATTGGCGTGTCATGCGCCCCCTACCAGATCACGGGTACGACGGCGCGGACGGCGACCTCGATCAGGAGGGTCGCAAACAGCGCAAACAGGTAGAAGATCGAGAAGGCGAACAGCTTTCGCGTGGCACGCAGCGAGGCGACGCGCTCGCGGCGGCGATAGACGTTGACCGCGAGCGCCAGTATGCCCCCGCCGAGGATCAGCGAGGTGACACCGTAGACCGCATCGAAATAGCCGAGCGGCCAGGGCGCGGCCGCGACCGCGACCAGCACGATGGTATAAAGCAGGATCTGCAGCCGCGTCGCATCGGGCCCGGCGACCACGGGCAGCATCGGCACGCCGGCGCGGGCGTAATCGTCGGAGCGAAACAGCGCCAGC
>Ga0210384_10001755_pt1 | contig 28200 bp, 16 predicted proteins | sample IncBWH2MmetaG_FD_160574 | JGI IMG/M metagenome (GOLD analysis project Ga0210384, IMG submission 160574) | Forest soil microbial communities from Barre Woods Harvard Forest LTER site, Petersham, Massachusetts, United States - Inc-BW-H-2-M | ecosystem: Environmental > Terrestrial > Soil >...
GATGCTGTGAAATCTTTGTGGACATCCTGTGAACAGGTTCGCGAAGGGAGATGAAAAAACTATTGACAGACTTACTCAGATATCTGTTCTCGACTCTACTCATTGCCACTTTCTTGCACACGCCTCCCCTTGCGGGGTGGCTTCGGGCCTGACGCTGGGCAGCCGGGCAACGTTCCCGGCGGAGGGTCCGTCTAAAAGCTCAGCCCGCCTGCACTGTTGAATACTGCGTAGAGGCGCCGGATCGAGCCTTGCCGGGGCGGATGGAATAGAATATCTCGATCCATTTTTCAACGATTCCAAAGGACTTACGCCCGTCGTTATCGCGCATGCGATCGTGTGGCGCAAAGGAGCCCAAACGGTGTTCATGAGAGTAACCGTCGTTGCGACAATTCTGGCCGGCCTTCTGACTTTTACGGGATGCATTTTCTTCGGTGGCGGCGGGAATGGCGGCCACCAGATGGCCTTCATCACCGCCCCTTTAAATAGCGGCATCGCGGTTTACACGATCAGCGACATTACGGGGAAGTTCACGTTGCTTCTGGGATCGCCGTATCCGACGGGAATTTCGCCGACGCAGGCGGTGCTGGCTCCGTCCGGAAAATTCGTATATCTGGCCAATGGCGGAGAAAATGACATCTCGCTGTTTCAAGTGGCGAGTTCGGGAGCGCTGACGGAAGTGATGCCGAGGACGCCGACGGGAGTGAATCCGTCGGCGCTAGCGATCGACCCGGGCGGCACATTTCTATATGCGGCAAATGCGAGCTCGAACACAATCGATTCGTACAAGGTCGATACGAGTAAGGGCGCGCTGACGGCCGCGTCGTCGGTGGCGACCGGCTTCACGCCGCTGAAGCTGGCGATTGCGCCGTCGGGGAAGTTTATCTACGTTTCCAACAACAGCAGCAACAGCGTGTCGGGATTCGCGATCGATTCCTCAGGCGGGTTTACGCCGGTTCCGGGGTCTCCGTATGCCGTGGGGCTCGGGCCGAATGGGATTATCGTCGATCCGGCGGGGAAGTTTCTGTATGTTGCGAGCCTGACGGGCGGCAATTTTTCGGGCTTCGCGATTGACTCGGGATCCGGCGCACTGACGCCGATGAGCGGGTCACCATACGCCGTGGCCGTTTCGACGACGGTCATCCCGTTGAGCGCTGTGTTGGTCGACCGTTCGGGAAAGTATCTCTATGTGACGGCCGTGAATGCCAACAAGGTTTACGCATACACGATCAATGCGACGACGGGCGTGCCCGCGCTGATTTCGAGCTCGCCGTTTGCAACCGGCGGAGGGCCGGCGTTCATCTCAAACGACGCCGAGGGGCAGTTCCTGTTCGTGGGGAATCAGAGCACGAGCAATGTATCGGTCTTCCGCATCACGCAGTCCACAGGCGTACTGACCTCGATTCAGACCGAGAGTGTGCTTTCCGCGCCCACGTCGATGGTGGTCATTAAATAGCACCAAATTACTTCGGAGGCACGATGGACCGCAGAACGTTTCTGGGTACGATGACGGCGGCTGCGCTGCTGGCGCGCGGCGTAGCGAGAGCTTTCGATGAACACAAGATCGACAAGTTAGGCGCTGAGCTATACACGGTCCGGGAACAGATGAAAGCCGATTTTGACGGGACGCTGGCGAAGGTGGCGTCGATTGGGTACCGGGAAGTGGAGTTCGCGGGATACCTGGGCCACGACCCGAAGCAGGTGAAAGCGGCAATCGATGCGCATGGGTTGGCGGCGCCATCGGCGCATTTTCCCTATGACCAGGTGACGACGAATCTGCCCGCAGTGCTGGAAGCGGCGCATACAGTGGGGCACAAATACCTGGTGTGTCCGTTTATTGATGAGAAGATGCGCAAGCAGCCGGGAATCTGGAAGCAGATCGCGGAGAACTTTAACCGCGCGGGGGAGGCGGCGCAGAAGGCGGGGATCCAGTTCGCATACCACAATCATTCGTTCGAATTTGAGCCGGTGGACGGGAAGCTGCCGTATGACATGCTGCTCGCGGACACGGATCCGAAGCTGGTGAAGATGGAAATGGATTTGTACTGGACCGTGAAGGGTGGAGCGGACCCGCTGACGTATTTCAAGCGCTATCCCGGGCGTTTTCCGCTGGTGCACGTGAAGGGGCGGGATAAAGACGGGAACATGGCGTCGGTGAGCGCGGACAATTCGATTGACTGGAAAAAGATCTTCGCGCACTCGGAGGAAGCGGGGATCCGGCATTACATCGTGGAGCACGACAATCCGCCGGATCCGTTTGAAAGCCTGAAAGAGAGTTACGGGTATCTGGAGCAGTTGCGGTTTTAGGGGGCCGATTGTCGGTTGTCATGCGTGAATGTTCACGTGGTGCGAAAGCAAAAGCGAGTACCACAGAGGGACACAGCGGACGCCTGAAGTAAGACTCAACGAAGTAGTACCCAACCTCGGGACGGGCGTGGACGCCCGTCGCTCCATCGTTGTTAAGGCGGCGAGAAATGTGAGGGCGAGGACGCCCTCACGACAGCCGGCGGGACGCCGGCGCTACGAACGGGCGGGGAACTCCGTCGCTCCATGGTTAAATTTCGAACTTTGTGCCGTCCCTACGGGACTTGGACTAGTTGTTGCTCCTTACCCCGGACTCACGTCCGGGGCTAGTCACTGGCGTCGCTGCGCGACTGGGGGCGGGGAGTCTCCATACACAAGGGACAGCTTGGCGAGGAAGCCGGCGGGACGCCGGCGCTACGAACGGGCGAGGACGCTCGTCGCTCCATTGTTTAAATCTCGAATGTGCCGTCCCTACGGGACTCGGACTCGTTGTTGCTCCTTGCCCCGGACTTACGTCCGGGGCTAGTCACTGGCGTCGCTGCGCGACTGGGGCGGGGAGTCTCCATACACAAGGGACAGCTTGGCGAGGAAGCCGGCGGGACGCCGGCGCTACGAACGGGCGAGGACGCTCGTCGCTCCATCGTTTAAATCTCGAATGTGCCGTCCCTACGGGACTCGGACTCGTTGTTGCTCCTTGCCCCGGACGTACGTCCGGGGCTAGTCACCGGCGTCGCTGCGCGACTGGGGCGGGGAGTCTCCATACACAAGGGACAGCTTGGCGAGGACGCCGGCGGGACGCCGGCGCTACGACTGGGCGGGGACGCCCGTCGCTCCATTGTTGTTATGGTGGCGAGAAATGTGAGGGCGAGGACGCTCTCACGACATCCGGCGGGACGCCGGCGCTACGACTCCATCATGCAAATTTGCCAACGTATTGGGCGGGGTCCGCATCCCAACGCCGGTCAGGTTGCGCGCCTATGGACCTCTTCCGTGCTCGGGTGATCGTTCTCATCGCAGTGTCGGCTGTAATCCTCGAAGCGAGCAGGAGCAGTGGTGCGCAGATCCCCGTGCACCACATCGAAGGCGTGACGTTTGGTTTGCTGATCTTGCGAAATCTCGATGGCGAGGCTGTGGCCTACGGAGAATTGCAGCAGGTCATCCAACAAAAGGGGGACACGAAGGATAACGAGGAATCAGGCCTAGTTATCGGCGACTTGCTGTTTCACTTCAAAGATGGATCGTTCTACGAGGAGATCACGAAATTCACACAGCATGGCAAGTTCCGGCTGGTGAGCGATCAGGTGGAGCAGAGAGGACCGTCATTCAAGCAGGCGAGGAAGAGCTGGATCGATGCGCGCACAGGGACGATCACCGTTCAAACGTTCGAAAAAGGCAAAGAGAAGACGGTCACCAGCCATCTGGATCTGCCGGATGATGTCGCGAATGGATTGTTGCTCACGCTTCTGAAAAATGTTGACCCGTCATCGGAGACAACGGTCTCCTTTGTAGCGGGGTCGACGAAGCCGCTAGTTGTGAAGTGGAATATTTCTCCCGCGCCGGAAAAGACAGTCAAGTTCGGGATTATCACTCTCAGGGCGCAACAGTACGTCGTGAAAACGAGGATTGGGGGCGCAGCCGGAATTATCGCGCCGCTGATAGGCAAAAAGCCTCCGGATCTTCACGTGTGGCTCGTAAAGAGCGAGGCGCCGACATTTCTGGAATACGAAGGGCCGCTGTCGGAGGACAGTCCTGTATGGCGGATCGAGATCGCCGCACCCGAGCACGATTGGGCGCGGAGGAAGAGTGAATAAGAGCGGTTGACCCAGCGGCGAAAGCCGTGTCTCACTAGACGGCATCGTTGAACAGGCTACTACACGTCGTTCCGTCTTTGTTCAGAGCGCGAGAAATGTGAGGGCGAGACGTCCTCACGACAGCCGGCGGGACGCCGGCGCTACAGACGGCCGGGACGCCGAAAGGCGAGTGCGCGGACCCTGGCGCGCAGCTAGCGGGAGGGAACGCTTTCTTCCATCTGTGGCTGGAATTCGACGGTGGCGTCGCTGTCGACCAGGATGAAGACGCGGTCGTTGGGAATTTCGGCCGGATTTCCATTTACGTCGAGGATGACGGAGTCCGGGGTGATGGCAGCGACCGCACAGTGGCGGAGGATGCGGATGCGCTTCTCAAGTTCTGCGGTTTCGATCAGCTGACGGTTGCGCTCCGGGCCGCGGTGGAATTGATCTCCGCGATAGCTGAGCGTGACGCGGTTGCGAGCGCCGTGGCTGAGCGAGACGGCAGCGAGAATGGCGGTGTCGCCGCCACCGACGACGAGGATGTCCTGATCGGTGTAGTTGGCGGTGTCGTCGAGCTGGTAGACGACCTTGGGTAATTCTTCTCCGGGGATGCCGAGGCGGGACGCAGCAAGTTCGTCCCGGACGCGGCGCGCGGGCGCTGGCGGAGCCGGCTTTTTGGCTTCCTGGATGAGCACCTGCTTGTCGGAGGAAGCCTGCTTCGCTTCCTGGCTGGCGTCCTTGGTCATATCGAGATCGCCGAAGCCGACGCCGACCTTCTTGAGGAAGTCATTGGGCGGAGTGCCGCCGGCGAAGATCCAGACGAAGTCGTTAGGAATTTCGCGCTGCTGGCCCTCCACGTCGATGATGACGGCTTCTTCCTTGAATTCGATCGGATTCGAGTTGAAGAGAACTTCAATCTTGCCGGACTTCATCGCTTCGGAAACGCGCTGCGAGTTGCGCTCCTTGATGCGGCTGAACTGGGACTGCCGATAGGAAAGCGTGACCTTGTTGCCGATCTGGTGGGCGAGTCCCATGGCGGCTTCGACCGCGCTATCGCCACCACCGACGACGAGGATGCGCTTGTTGATGTAGTGGTCGGCCTCGATAAGGCGGTACATCACCTTGGGCAGGTCTTCGCCCTTGACGCCGAGTTTGCGAGGAGTGCCGGTGCGGCCCAGGGCGAGGACGACGGCGTAGGCGCGATACTGCGTGTCCTGGGTGATGACAGTAAAGATGCCGTCTTCGCCTTTCTTAATGTCGTCGACGCGCTGCCCGGTACGGACTTTGAAGTCGGCGCGGTGCAGGACCTTGTCCCAGAAGGCGAGCAAGTTTTCCTTGGAGAGCTCGGTCTTCTTGAACTTCCCGTACATGGGGAATTCCACGGGGCTGGTCATGACCAGCTTCTGACGCGGATATTTCGCGACGGTGCCACCGATCTCGTCGCGTTCAAGGGTGATGTATTTGAGCTTGTGCTGAATGGCGCGCAGGGAAGCGGCGATGCCGGCAGGGCCGGCTCCAACGATGACGACGTCGAGGACGTCGGGTTGGGTACGGGCGGTGCCGTGCGCCGTGAAGCGATTCAGAACGACGTCGATGCAATCGCGTCCCTGATTGACGGCGTTCTTGATGAGGGCCAGTCCGCCCAGTTCGCCGACGATGAACATATTGGTGACGGTGGTCTCATTCTCGGGCGAGAGGACGGGCATGTCGGCGCTCATGCTCGCGCTGGCCATCACCATGGTGATCGCGCCGACGGGGCAGGCATCGGCGCAGAGGCTGTGTCCGATGCATTTGTAGCCGTTCACGATGACGGCTTTGCCGGCGAGCATGGCGAGGACGTCCCCCTCGGGGCAGACGGTAGTGCAGGTGGCACAGCCGATGCAGTTGGACGTGTCGATGTGGGGGTGCTGGGCCTTGGGACCCTCGGAAAACAGCTTTCCCTTCTCCGCGGCTTCACGAGCTTTTTCGTCCCGAACTCGGAGACTCTTGAAGTAGTTACGGAGGAAAAAAAGGGTCAGAGCGGCTGCGACCGCAAAGGCTATCAGTGTGTCCATACAGCGACTACCAATCTACCACCGAAAGCCCATCGACAGAGCCAGACCGATGTGAAACATCGCCAACAATGCGAATGTATAGCTGAACGGCTTATGAATGACGTGCCACAGGTGAAAGACCTGCTCGGAGCGCTTGAGGAACAGGATGCGTTTGGTCAGGGCAGCGTCCTCGCGCGCGGCGACGACTGCTTTCTCGACCTGGTAGTTGCCCGTGCTTAGCAATCCGCCGAGGGTCTTCACCTTGTCCGCGAAACCGAGGGCGTGGCGGCGCATACGGGCGACGCGGAACGCGCGGGCGATGTCGAGAACAAACATGTAGCCTAGAGCGGTGACCATCGAGAGGCTCTCGACGCGCTCGCGGCTTGGCATCGTGAGCAAGTCGCGCAGATCGCGCTCGGAGATCAGCCGCTGCTGCTGAAGTTCAGCCGCGAATTTCTGGTGAAGTTCCTGCAATTCTTTCCGGGTCATCTCGGCGGCTTTGAGGTTGCGCGGAATCTGGCCGTAGAGATAACGTCCGATGATGCCGCTGACCGAGACCGCGAACATGATCCAGAAAGCCATCCCGGCGAAGCCAGCGAACTTGAACGACGAGTGAAACGCGATCACGAAGGGCGCGGCAATCCCCAGAATCACGTGATAGTCGAGCCAGTGGCGCGAGCTGCCCTTCTTCATCAACCATGGCCACGCCTTGCGGAGCGGGTACAGGAAGATGATGAGGAACATGATGACGCCGAGCCATCCCAGCTTGAGGCCAATAGTGCCGGAGGGGCGCAGCGCGGCATACTTCGGGGAAAAGGGGCGATCGGTCGAGCCGAGAGTGTAGTAGTCGAAGCCGTAGACCGACAACGCGACAATCAAGGTCGCAAAAAGAAAATATCCAGCCGCCACCCGCGAGCGATGCCCGCGCTCGCGATCATTCTGGCCGGAAGCTACCGCAGTTGCGACAGAAGCGTTCGCACTCATTTTTCAGCTACTTTCTCTTCCGTACTTACAGAGAATCTCTTGTAGTCCGTGAAGTTGTGAGTATTGCGCCAGTGCTGGCGCGGTGTTTCTACTTCAACGCTGGCCTGGGAAGGGAACCAGTAAATGTCCTTGGCGCCCTTGAAGGGCATGGGACGAAATACCACCTGGGAGCGCATCGACTTGAGGCCGATGTCTTCCATATTGTTTTCGAGACCGGCGTCGATCTTAGCGATGGTACCGGTATCCGGGTCAATCCAAGCCACGCCCACCAGGTCGAGTGGGTATTCCCGGCCACGCAGCGAGAGAGCCGCCGGAGACCGCATTCCGGGAATGTGCTTGAACTGCACCTTGTGAAACTTATGACCGTCGATGGAGTCTTCGCCTACGTCAGAGAACTGGAATCCTGACGAGTAGTACGGGTGAAAGACCAGGAACAGGGTCGCAAAGCCGTTGCTGACCAGCATGGAGAGATTTTTTTTCTGCTCTTTTTTTTGTTCATGCACCGCGAGGCGGGACTCATCCAGGCTGATTTCGCCGCCCGCATTGGTCAGAATTACCAGGTAGTCGTAGGTAGATTCTTCCTTGAGCTCGCTCTTGCCATCTGGCTTGAATTTCTCCTGCGTGACGTGCTCGGTGCACTTTACGTCGGAGAATTGCTCAACGAATTTAGAGACTTGGTCGTTGGCGCGGCCGATCATCTCGTCCAGGGGAGACGGGGCGGCGAGAGACACTTTCGCCGTCAGGGAGAAGAGAAGGATCGCTATAAGGGGCTTCACAGCCTCAGACCTGCACGTACGATGCCACTTCACTGCACTTTGGCCCTCTGACGCGTGTCGAAGCGATAGCCGAGCGTCATGATCCATTGGTCATAGTCCTGGGTCGCTCCCCGATTCGACGTGAAACCGCCCTGGATGAAGTAGTGCATACCCACGTTCATCTCAATATTGCCGGTTACAAATTTAGCGTTGTTGTTGTTGGAAAACGAGGAGCTGAAATTCTGCTGGCCGCCGAGGACTTCAACCCGGAAGTTATCGCTCAGGTTGCGCGACAGCGAGACCGAGTCGTAGTAGCCGCTCCCGAACGAGCTATTGAACTTGGAATAATGAGCGTCAGCCCGCATTTTCCATGGCAAACGGCCGAAGGTGATTCCATACAACTCATTGAGCGCGGTACCGGTATCGCCGGACCGGTGGCTGCTGCCCAGGGTTGTATAGAGCCAAATCTGTTTCAGCGGTTCCACGCGCACGCCTGCACTGAAGCCCTGGAACAGATACTTATCTAATAAACCGGTTCCAATCAGCGTAGGATCGAACGTGGGTAGATCGCGGAAATAATTGTAGTTGGCGTTGAATTCGATGCGCTCCTGGGGCTGGTAGCGGATGGTGGTAAAGCTGCGTCCCACGCCAGTTCCGGCCGTCGTTCCCGGAGCGTATCCGACTGGGTTATCGACCTGGACTGAGTCGTAAACCGACACATAGCGCTTATAAAACACCCCTCCTTCGTAGAAAACGAAGGGGCGGGTGATCTGCCAGCCGACGGTGTTCATTCCTGCGCCCACCGTACTGGTATAGCGAAAGCCGTCGAAGCTGCCACCCTCAAAATTGACGAAAGTGCCTGCGATACGTTGGTTGGGGTTGTAGCTATACGAAGTTGGATCCGGCGTGGATCCGCCAAAAATCCCCAGAGTTGTTCCGTGACCGATGCGTCGGCCGAAGTAGCCGCCGTCAATCGTATCGAGGCTGGGGGCCCAGGGAAGGTAAAGCCGCCCAAAACCCGCCACCCACGCAGAACTCGGGTTGTCGTAGGTCATGGCGATATGGTAGGTGCGATTGATCAGGTCCTGGATGGTGGCCGAGCCGGCGGCGCTGTTGGTGGTGAAGTTGCCGCGCCAATAGCCGCTCAAATTCCAGTAAGTCCCACCGATTCTCGTCATGTCCATGCGCGCTACGAGGCCAACATCAGAATTCGTACCAGCCGCCGAGCCGTGGAAGGACGTTCCCATGTAATCGAAGCCGATGCGTCCGCGGGCACGGTTTATCGATGGCATAGGCGGACGCGGGACCTCGGCGCGGGCTTCGTCGTCGAGGGCGTCTGCATCGGTGAAGGAAATCACCGTGGGATATTTGCGGGTTGCGCTCAGCGTGTTCTCCTGCACGAGCGCCTGCTCGTCCTGCGAGGAGAGATAGGCGAGATCGCCCGCCTTCACATCGCGCTTCGGAGTGTGAATGTCGGTGACGGCGGAAGCATCGGCAACCGACATAACTTCGAGCTCGGCGACGACATTGTCCGCGTTCCCGTCGGCCGCCGAGGCGATCGATCCCGTGGGCGTATCGCGCACCACAAGCTTCATGCCTTCGGTAAGTCCGGCGCTGCGTCCGCCGTCCAGATAGGCAACGCCCTCAGCGACGTACTTGATCTTGAAGGTCGTTCGGAAATCCGGATGGGTCGCGCGCAGTGCGAGAGCAGCCGGCACCTCCTGCGCGACCGGGGGTTCGGGAGTGGCCTCTACTGCTTCCGGAGTGACGTCCAGTGTCTCAGGTTTCGTAACCGCAGGAGTCGTGGCTGCAGAAGCCGACGTGGGGGCCGGAGTGGCGGAGGTTACGGGCGCCGCTTGCGACGCGAGCGTGCCCCCAGCAGGCGAAGTCGCGGCAGTGGTGACAGGCGGAGCGCTCGTTGGAGCTGCCGTCGCGGCAGGAGCAGCTTGGGATGCAACTGGAGGGGTCACAGTCGCCGACATCACTTTTGTACTGATGTTCGGAGCGCCGGCAGAACTCGGTGTGGATCCAGTGACAGTCGCAGTTGACGGGGGCGCGGTCGTGCTGACCGGCGCCGCTGAAACAGCAATCTGATTCGTGGTTGTGGTGGAAGGTGCGGCCTTCGTTAGCTGAGGCGCCTGGTTATTCTGAGGGGCGGTTGTCGCGGCTGTAACGGCCGGTGCTTGCGCGGTGCCGCCGGGAGTGGTCGTGACGACGGGAGCGCCGGTAGTCGACGCGTTGCCCTGCGTCACGGTCACGGCAAGCGGCTTGGGGGAAGCAGCAGGCGGCTGAGTCGCGGCGGACTGTGCCTGAGCGACCGGCACGCTACCGGCCCCCGGAGTACCCATTCCTGGAAACACCGTGCCCTGTTGCAGGCTCCCGACCTTTGGATGAGTCGCCGACGGGGTTGCTGTGGCAGATGTGGTCGAAGAGTTGGCCGGCGTGATGGCGGGCTGCTTTTCAGGGAAATTGATGGGCGGCAACTTTGGCGGAACGGGAATCGGTGCTTGCGCGGTCGTGCTCTGATCGGGAACCGGCGTGGGCTCCGCCTTGCGGCGGAAGACACCGATCAACGGCGCCGAGGCGGCAGGGACGGGGCCGCTGCGCTTGGACGCGACGGCGGAGTCGCCGGACTGGACGTGCACGACGATGCTCTTGCCGTTGGTGTCGACCGTGTAGGGAAGGGCGCTCTCCATATCGACGACCACGCGGGTCACCGGAGGATTGGCATTGTTCAAGCCGACCCGAACGCCGTGCACACCGTTGGCATTCAGCAGAAAATGTTTTTGTTTCGCGTCAGAGAGAGTCCCTGGAAGGGTGAGAACGAGCCGATCGGGGTTCGTCGCCGTCTCAACCGCGGGCTGCACGGCCCCGGTCAGGATAACTTCGATTCTTACATCCGAGCCCTCGCGCTTAACCTGCAGTTGCTCAATCTCGGCCGCGCCCTTGGTGCTTTGCGCAACTCCCATTGAAGACAGGAGCAGCAGCAGCACCGGAAGTAGCCGCGTACGATGCATGACACCTCGTCACTCGCGGGGAATTCCCGCGGGGGGAAAAGTAACTACTTGTGTTGCAAGCCGGCGGCTCAAACCGGCAAAAGCTTAGCCCAACAGCTAGATAACAGTCTGTGTTCTAACCGCCGCCAGCGTTTTTGTGGCACTGGTAACAGTTCGTGCTGTTGTAGACATACCCACCGACATTGGGATGTTGGAAATTCGCCGCGTTATTGTTGCCATGACAACCGGTGCACTGGAACACGGAGTAGTCGCTCGAATTCGTGTGGCAGGTGGCACAAACACCATTCGCGTTGCCGTGATTCGTGGGGAAGTACGTGTGATTGAACGTGGCTCCGGTCCATGCGGTGGTCGTATGGCAGGTGTCACAGGTCGTCGGGAAGCCAGCAGACTGGTGATTGGGGTTGGTGGTCCCATTGTAGTCGGTGGCATGGCAACCATAGCAGGCCGTTGGCAGCGTCGTGTAGTTGTTGTTCACGTGGCACTGCGCGCAGGTCACGTTCGTCGCGTGATATCCCGTCAGCGGGAATGTCGTGGTGTTGTGATTGAAGGTGGCGCCCGCCCAATTCGTGGTCGTCCAGGTAGTGTGGCAAGCATCGCAAGTTGTCGGGAAGCCCACGGTCGCGTGCGGCGGGTTATTCGTCCCGGTGTAGTCCGCCTGGTGGCAGGTAATGCATGCTGTGCTCGTCAGACTGTAAGGACCCGATGGGCTGAAGGTGGTGTTGTGGCATTGGGTGCATTGCAGCGTCGCGTGCGGGCCCTGCAGAGTAAAGCCGGTTGACGCGTGATTGAAGGTCGCGCCCAGCCAGTTGGTAGTCGTGTGGCACTGATCGCATGCGGTCGGGAATCCAGACTGCACGTGATTCGGATTCGTCGTCCCGTTGAAATCGGTCCGGTGACATTGCACGCAAGCCGTCGGGTTGGGCAGGTTATATGCCCCGCTTGGACTGAACGTGGTGTTATGGCACTGCGCGCACTGTAAGGAGACGTGTGCGCCAGTAAGCGTGAATCCCGTGGAAGCGTGATTGAAGGTGGCGCTTGTCCAGTTGGTGGTGCTGTGACAGGTCTGACAAGTCGTCGGGAAACCAGCCTGCACGTGACTCGGATTGTTCGTGCCGTTGTAATCGGTCTGATGGCACTGAACGCACGCCGTCGGAGTGGGCAGGCTATATGCCCCGCTCGGGCTGAACGTGGTGTTGTGGCACTGCGTGCACTGCAGCGCGGTATGAGCTCCGTCAAGGGTGAAGCCGGTCGTCGAATGATTGAAGGTAGCGCCGCCCCAACTCGTGGTGGTGTGGCACTGTTGGCAAGTTGTCGGGAAATTTGCCTGTGTATGGCTCGGACTGGTCGTCCCATTGAAATCCGTCTGATGGCAGGTCACGCACGCCGTCGGAGTGGGCAGGTTATATGCGCCGCTCGGGCTGAACGTCGTGTTGTGGCACTGGGCGCACTGCAGCGAGGCATGCGCTCCGTCCAGAGTGAAGCCGGTGCTGGTGTGGTTGAAGGTCGCGCTGGTCCAGTTCGTCGTGCTGTGGCACTGCTGGCACGTAGTTGGGAAACCCGCCTGCACGTGGTTGGGATTCGTCGCGCCGTTGAAATCGGTCTGATGGCACTGAACGCAACCAGTGGGATTGGGCAGGTTATATGCCCCGCTCGGGCTGAACGTGGTGTTGTGGCACTGGGCGCACTGAAGGGCGACGTGCGCTCCGTCCAGAGTGAAGCCGGTGCTGGTGTGGTTGAAGGTCGCGCCCGTCCATGCCGTGGTCGTGTGGCACTGCTGGCACGTGGTCGGGAAACCCGCCTGCACGTGGTTGGGATTCGTCGCGCCGTTGAAATCGGTCTGGTGGCACTGAACGCAACCAGTGGGATTGGGGAGGTTATATGCCCCGCTCGGGCTGAACGTGGTGTTGTGGCACTGGGTACACTGCAGCGCGGTATGCGCTCCGTCCAGCGTGAAACCAGTGCTGGCATGGTTGAAGGTTGCACCATTCCAATTCGTGGTGGTGTGGCACTGCTGGCACGTGGTCGGGAAACCAGCCTGCACATGGTTCGGACTGGTCGTGCCGTTGAAATCGGTCTGATGGCAGGTCACGCAACCAGTGGGATTGGGCAGGTTATATGCCCCACCCGGGCTGAACGTGGTGTTGTGGCACTGGGCGCACTGAAGGGCGACGTGGGCTCCGTCCAGGGTAAAGCCCGTGGTCGAATGGTTGAACGTGCCACTGGTCCAGTTCGTGGTGTTGTGGCATTGCTGGCAGACCGTGGGGAATCCTGACTGCACGTGATTCGGATTTGTGGTGCCATTGAAATCGGTCTGGTGGCACGTGACGCACGCAGTGGGGTTGGGCAGGTTATATGCGCCACTCGGGCTGAAGCTAGTGTTGTGACACTGCTGACACTGCAGCGCGGTATGTGCTCCGTCCAGCGTGAAACCAGTGCTGGCATGGTTGAAGGTTGCACCAGTCCAATTCGTGGTGGTGTGGCACTGCTGACAAACAGTCGGGAATCCAGCCTGCACATGGTTCGGACTGGTCGTGCCGTTGAAATCGGTCTGATGGCAGGTCACGCACGCAGTGGGATTGGGCAGGTTATACGCCCCACTCGGGCTGAATGTCGTGTTGTGGCACTGTGTGCATTGCAGCGAAGCGTGGGCGCCGTCAAGCGTGAAGCCGGTCGTGGAGTGATCGAAAGCGGCTCCGGTCCAGCTGGTGGTGTTGTGGCACTGCGTGCAATTCTGCGAGAAGCCCGACTGCACGTGATTCGGGTTGGTCGCGCCGTTGAAGTCCGTCTGATGGCAGGTAATGCAAGTCGTGCTGTTCGACAGATTGTAAGCACCGGACGGACTGAATGTCGTGTTGTGGCATTGTGTGCACTGCAGCGCCACGTGGGCGCCGGTCAGCGTGAAGCCTGTGGTCGAGTGATCGAAAGCGGCACCGGTCCAGGTGGTCGTGTTATGGCACTGCGTGCAGTTCTGCGAGAAGCCGGACTGTACGTGATTCGGGTTGCTTGCGTTATTGAAGTCCGTCTGATGGCAGGTAATGCAAGTCGTGCTAGTAAGGCTATACGCGCCGGACGGGCTGAAGGTCGTGTTATGGCACTGCGTGCACTGCAGGGCGACGTGCGCTCCAGTCAGCGTGAAGCCCGTCGTCGAGTGATCGAATGACGCGCTATTCCACGTCGTGGTGGTATGGCACTGCTGGCAAGTTGTCGGGAAGCCGGACTGCACGTGGTTCGGAGTCGTCGTGCCATTGAAATCCTTCATGTGGCACGAGGCACAGTCGGTCGGCGTTCCGACGAACTGTCCATTGATGTGGCACTGCGTGCAAGCCACGCTGACGTGCGCGCCGGTCAGCGGGAACTTCGTGAAAGTGCTGTGATCGAAAGTCGTCGGATCCCACGCGGTAGTGCTGTGGCAGGTCTGGCAAGTGGTTGGGAAGCCGGCCTGGGCGTGCGGCGGGTTGTTGGTCTTATTAAAGTCCGCCATGTGGCAGCCGTCGCAAGTCGCCGCCGCATTGTTGAACTTCCCGCCCGCGTGGCAGGCGGCACAATCGAGGGTCGCGTGAGCGCCGGTCAGGGCGAAGCCGGTAAACTTCAGGTGATCAAACTTGGCGCCCATCCAGTTGTCCATCGAGTGGCACTGTTCGCAGGTAACTGGCAGGCCTAACGCGACGTGGTCGATGCCGACCGACTTGGTGCTGACGAAATCCTTTTGATGACAGGAATAGCAGGCCGTCGAAAGGCCCTGGAATTGTCCGACCGCTGCGCCCGTATGGCACTGATCACAGTCAAGCGCGGCGTGCGCACCAATCAGCGGGAAGCGGTTCAGGTGCTGATTGATCTGCTGCACCGAAACGTTCCATCCCTTGACGGTGTGGCACTGCTCGCAATTCGCGCCCATCTGGCGCTTGTGAATGTCAGCGTGGCAATCCGCGCACTGCTTGCCGACGTTCGTAAAGATCGGCTTGGTGTGGCACTGCACGCAGCTCACGCCTTCGTGCATGCCACGCAACGGATACTTGGTTGTGTTGTGATCGAATTCAGGAACTGCGCGGATCGGTTTCCATCCGCTGATGGTGTGACAGTTCTGACACGGAATGCTGAGGCTTCCGTGCGGACTACGCGTGGTCGCGGACGACTGCCCCTGTCCGCTGGCCAAGGGAGCGGCAGGGAAAATCGCAAGCGCCATCACAAAATGAAATAGAAATTTCGATCCCAAGATAACCCCAACCTAAATGCTTACGGAACGGACGTTGAACCAAACGAAGACGGAAGACTTAGTTCCAGGAGCCCAGAAAATTGTTCAGCAAAGTATGAAAAGCAAATAGCAATCGCGATGCCCGCAAGCTTATTCAGTTGTGGGTTGTTGTAAAAGGTTACACAAGTACATGTTTTCCCAGAGCCCTCCGTTACGTCAAATTTTTCAACGCTTTCTGAGGCCGTCCGTGGCAAGTGGCGCGGTTACTGGCGGATAGGTGTAACTTCTTCAGACAGGCCGGGAGTTTTTACTCGTCTATTTGGCGGAGACGCGGGTAAGGTCCGGCCTTCAGGGTGAGTTTGCGCCCCCGATTTTGTAAAAAAATTGAAACGCACTCTTTTTTGGCCCGGAAAATGTGCGGTTCGGAACTACGTGGTTTGTCTAACTCTTCGTCTTATTCAGTTCCTTGACCTGGGGACCGTGGCAATCGGAGCAGGCCTTTGGCGTCGGCGCATAGAAGAGGACCTGCTTACCATCAACCGCCTTGAAAAGCTTGTGGCAGCCCGCGCACTGTACGTTCCGGTGTTCACCCTCTAAAGCGAAGGTCGTGCGCTTGTCGTGATCGAATAAGGATGGCTTCCACTTGTTCGAGTTATGGCAGTCATCGCATTTGGTCACTTTGTCGGCGAAGAGCTTGGTGAACTGGCCGCCGTGGACGTCTTCGTGACACTCTTCGCACTTCTGCGGCGCCTTCTTGAAGTCCACGTTGGTCATCTTGGTCTCGAGGTTCGGCGGCTTGTGGCAGTCGATGCAAGCGACCGCGCGGTGAGCGCCCACCAACGGGAAGGACGTGGCGCCGTGATCGAAGCGATCCAGTTCGCGCCAGGACTTGGTGTTGTGGCAGGCCTCGCATCCGGCGGGCTTGCCGTTGGCCGCGACTTTGATCATGCGCTCCTGGAACTGGCCGTTGTGCGGATCCTTGTGGCAGCTTTCGCAGGAGAGATCCTTGAAGTGATAGGGGATTTGCGACTTAGGCCGGTCTTTGTCAGCCAGTTTGTGGCAGTCGCCGCAGGGCACGGCTAAGTGACCACCAGTCAGGTCGAAGTTTGTCTTCTTATGTTCCGCCAGCGAGAAGGTGGATGGGCTGTAACCCTTCAGATTGTGACACCGGTCGCACTGGTTCTCGTAAGGCTTGGCGGCGAACTGATTGTTGTGCTCATCCTTGTGGCAATCGGTGCACTTATTGAATTTGACGATCCGGAAGATCGTGTCTTTCCCCTTGGGGCTGTGGCACTGATCGCACTGAACTATCGCGTGGCCATCGACGAGAGGATACTCGGTTTTCGCGTGGGCCTTGACGTCGAACAAGGAAGGCTTCCAGCCATCGACCGTGTGACACGGGGCGCAGTCGATGCCGTCAGGACGCTTGGCGAACTGGCCATTGTGCTCGTCTTTGTGGCAGTCCGTGCACTTGGCGAAGGCGAGTTCTTTCTTGAAGTCGCCCTTCAGGTGGCAAGCTTCGCATTCGACGGTCTGGTGTTTTCCCGTCAGCGGGTACTTGGTCTTGGAGTGATCGAAGGTATTGTTGAGTCCGGACGTTGAGACACGTTTCCAACTGCCGGTGTTGTGGCAGGCGGCGCAAGCCTTGTCCTTGAAGCTGCCTTTGTGCGGGTCAGCGTGGCAGTCGTCGCACTTGCCGAAGGGAAGACCTTTATATCGCGGCGCGCCCTGCGCGTCGGGCGTGTGGCACTTCTCGCATTTCACTTCCTGGTGAAGGCCGGTGAGCGGGTAGCGCGTCTTGTTGTGATCGAACTTGCCGGACGTATCTTTCCAGTCGACGAAATTGTGGCACTGGATGCAATTCGGGCCGAGCCGGCCTTCGTGGAAATCCTTGTGGCACGCGGTGCAAGTCTGAGGGATTCCGAGAAACGTCTTACTGAGATCCTTCATCTTGATCGCGGCGCGGTCGGCGGCGGGAATCTTATCGGGCGTGTGGCACTTATTGCAGGCGAGGCCGGCGTGTTTGCCCTCGAGCAAGTAGCCCGTTTCTTTGTGATCGAACTTATTGGGGTCCCATTTAATAAGAGGGAAGTTCACGCCATTGTGATCGGAGTGGCAGCGTACGCATTCCTGGCTGGAACCAGCGGGTATGTGATAGGAAGCGTGCAATCCGCGCTTGGCGGCGACCCGCGCGCCGATGTCGGCGTGGCAGCCGATGCAGCGGAACTCCGGCTGACCGCCGCCGATCTTGTGGCAGTCGGTGCAGTGGGTGGCGCCGTCGAGTGACTGGTGGGGTCGGGCCAGGGGGCCGGGAGAGATCTGGGCGGAAGCATGTCCGGAAAGAAGAACAAGAATAATGAGGAGGAAGAGAACTGTGCTGAGTCCGGCGGATCGGGTGATTGTGCGAGACGGGTGCGCGGAGAAGCGCGACATCTCGTGGCAAGCGATTTGTCGATGTGGCAACGAACCCGCCCCTAGCCAGCCGTGAATTTCACGGCTCATCAAAATGAACGCCACCGCATGGACACAGGGAAGTCTATCAAGCGCAGGGCGCATACGAACAGTCCCCGGAAGGGCACGAGGAAAAACAGTTCTCAGTTCTCAGTTCTCAGTTCTCAGTTCTCAGTTCTCAGTTCTCAGTTCTCAGTTCTCAGTTCTCAGTTCTCAGTTCTCAGTTCTCAGTTCTCAGTTTTGAATATCCTCAATGGAAAAGGTTGTATTGCTATCTTTAACGGCGAAGCGGGAGGTCCTCAGTAGGGAGCAGCGGCGAATTGTCATTAAAAGGCCGCCCCGCAAAGAGCGGCCTCCCTGGGTGAGGTTTGGGTGGACTCGGCAGGCAGATTCCGCTCGACCGAAATTCTGCGTTCCGGGTCGCTGATGTTGCAGATGCATTCTGCCCGCCAAAGGCGCCGGACACAGGAATGCGTGTTCGCAATCGCAAAAGGACTGGCCGATCCAGTGTTTTGCCTGCAAGACGTTGATTTTCCGAGCTAGCGACGCCGAGGTCCGGCCGCCAGGTGACTGTGGGCCAGAAACGATTCTGGTGATTTTCGTCACACCTGTAGCATCCAACGTCACAGCCGAAGGTGGAAAACGGCGCTAGGATTCGGCAGGAGCACCATCATGTCAACGGCATGGACCTCGCGGTACGCGCAACGAGCCAAAGGCGTAAAGAGCTCGACGATCCGTGAACTTCTGAAATTCACACAGCGCCCGGAAGTGATCTCGTTCGCGGGCGGACTTCCGGCGCCAGAAGTTTTTCCGACGGAGCGTTTCCGCGAGGCGTGCGAAAAAGTCTTGAAGGAGCAGCCGCATCTGGCATTGCAGTACGGCGCGTCGGAAGGCTACGAGCCGTTGCGCGAGATGATCGCACGGCACGTGGGACGCTATGGAATTCGGGTGAAGACGGAGAACGTGTTGATCACGTCGGGATCGCAGCAGGCGTTGGATCTGATCGGCAAGCTGCTAATCAATCCGGGGGACCGGGTGCTGGTGGAAGCGCCCACGTACCTGGGCGCGTTGCAGGCCTTCAACGTGTATGGGGCGGAGTATGTCACGGTGCGCAGCGACGAAGATGGTATGTGCGCCGAGATGCTGGAAGACCCACTGCGCTCGGGTCCGAAGTTCATGTACGTGCTCCCCAATTTTCAGAACCCGGGCGGAACGACGCTATCGGAGGGGCGCCGGCATCAGTTGGTGCTTCTGGCGGACAAGTACGGAATTCCGATCGTGGAGGACGATCCCTACGGGCAGTTGCGCTATGAGGGCGAGCACCTGCCGCCGCTCGTGGTGCTGGATCGTGAGAACCTGCGACGGGACACGGGCTATTCGATTGGCAACGTCGTGTACCTGAGCACATTTTCGAAGACGCTCGCGCCGGGACTGCGTCTGGGATGGATCGTGGCTCCGCCGGAGGTGATAGCGAAGCTCGTACAACTCAAACAGGGCGCAGACCTGCACACTTCGACGTTCGGACAGATGGTGGCGTACGAGGTTGCGCGCGACAACTTCCTCGACGAACACATCAAGCTAATCCGAAGCGTGTACCGGGAGCGGCGCGATGCCATGCTCGAGGCTCTGAGCCAATACTTCCCGCCCGAGGTGACGTGGACTCGCCCGAAGGGTGGGTTGTTTTTGTGGATGACACTGGCGAAGGGCATGGACTCTCAGAGGCTGTTCGAAACAGCAGTTCGCGAGAACGTGGCCTTCGTGCCGGGCGCCTGCTTCTACGCCCCCAACGGGCATGGAGAGAACGCAAACCGACAACTGCGGTTGAACTTTTCGGCGGTCGAGCCGGAGAGGATTCGCGAGGGGATCCGCAGACTGAGCGTAGTGGTTAAAATGCAGCTGGGCGAACTGCGGCCGCATCCGGCGCATTCGCGGTAGAGATTCCGGATGGGTGAGGGCGAGACGCCCTCACGACAGCCGGCGGGACGCCGGCGGTACGAGGGAGGATGCTCGTCTCCCAAGATCGAAGGCCGGCGCTGGTGACGGGCGAGGACGCCCGTCTCTCCATTTCAAAACGAAATTCTCAGACGCAGATGCTCAACGGTTCGCTTAGTAGTCGACGCGATCCTGCGAGGCTTACATCTCGTTTACATATCTAACGAGTTTTACCGCCGAACGAATGTCAGTGGCGCGCGGCGGGGAAGGCGAGGAGCCGCCGATTTCTGATCCCAATCACCAAAGACGTAAAACGCACCCCACCTTTTGAGCGGATCGATGTTGAACGTCTGTGATGTAGAATCCGTGCAAGGGTGAGTTCTGTGATTGATCCTGCAGGGCGCCGAGGCCGTCTGCCGGAATAGTTCAGTGACCGGCTGAGCGTTACCAACTAGGCTCCCTTCTCCCGCAGATCAAGTTGAGGCACTCGAAGAGATGCCGTAGCGTGGGTTCCTGTGTGTTTCCCCAGACCGCAGGCACGTGGCGTCTTTTGTTCTAAGAGTCCCTCAACGCGCGCATATTTAATTTGCCCGGTCTGAGTTGTGCAATTCGCAGGTGTGATTTTCCACATGATCAGGGTTGCTGCCGCAGCAATCGATGCTTCGCCGCGCAGTTTGCGCTCCGGACGCGCGATTGAGGAAAGCGACCAGGGAAGTCTCCAAGGAGGTGGCCATGGTGTCCAGCGATAACAATCCCAACAAGACTCTTCGGAAGAGGCGGAGAAAAACAGCCGTCAGAAGAGGGATATGGTTGGTGCTAGTCCTGGGACTTGCCCTGGATCCGGCGAATCTGCGTGCGCAGCAGGCGGCCGCTACGCCGACGACGGAGCAGCAGACGATCCAGATGCTTCTGCAGAGGATCGACCGGCTGGAGGCTCGCGTGTCGCAACTGGAAGCCGAGCGCCCAGGGGCGCCTCGGCCAGAACCAGTGAAGCAGGAACTGGCGAGCATTACGCCTGTGCCGGAACACCAGGAGCATGGACCCGCCATGGCGGCCCCCGCCGCGCCGCAGACACAGGGCACGCAGGATCAGCATGTCGAACCCGACGTGAGCAATCCTGAGCCGGAACGCATGGACATGAGTAAGACCCTGCTTCGCATCCGTGGGTTCGGGGATGTGTCGTTCCACGGGAGTGACGAGCACGAGAGCACTACCTCATTCAGCCTGGGCCAACTGAACCTGTTCGTGACATCGGATATTTCGGAGAAGTTCAAGTTCCTGGGCGAGATCGTATTCGAATCGGGTCCGGACAACTTTTACGAGGTACCGTCGGGGCGCACGAATGAATTCGGCGTGGACGTCGAGCGCTATCTCCTGCAGTACTCCTACAACGACTACTTCAACCTGGCGGTGGGGCGATATCACACGGCGATTGGCTACTACAACACCGCGTACCATCACAGCACATGGTTCCAGACGACGACGGGGCGGCCGCTGCTGTTCCAGTTTGAAGACTCGGGCGGCATTCTGCCCGTTCATAACGTTGGTGTGTCGGCTTCCGGGAGAATTCCGTCGGGCTCGCTCGGCCTTCATTACGTGGCGGAGATAGGAAACGGGCGCGCGTCGCGCACGCCCCTGCAGGAAGAGCCGGTCCAGAACGAAGTCGACGAAAATAATCACAAGGCCTTCAACCTCGCGCTGTTTGCGCGGCCCGAGGCGATTCACGGGCTCCAGGTTGGGTTCTCGGCTTATCACGATCTGCTGACGCCATTGGCGCAGTCGCCCGTTTCCGAAAACATTCTGGCGGCACATGCCGTGTACATGCTGCCTAACTTCGAGTGGCTGAACGAATTTGTACTCGTGCGCCACGGGCCCCAGGACACCACGCGGGTATTTAACACGCCCAGTTTCTACACACAGATTTCGAAGCGCTGGGGATCGTACCGGCCATATTTCCGCTATCAATACATCAACGCTCCGAACAACGAACCGATCTACCCCGATGTCGGCCTGCGTGCGGGTCCATCGGTGGGGTTGCGTTACGACGCAGCCGAATCGGTCGCATTGAAGCTGCAGTACGACTATAACCAGCTGCGGAGTCAGCCTGGGGTCAACGCATTGACTCTGCAGTTGGGGTTCACGTTCTAAAGGCGAACGGATGCTGCGACGGCCACAGATCGTGATCATCGCACTGCTGGTGCTGCTGGCGGAGGTGTGCGCGCAGAAGACGGTGCGCACCTCGGCCGACGCCCAGACATTGCCTGCCGATGAGAGCATCGCGATCGTGGTGAATCAGGAAAATAGCGTCGACAACCTGACCATGAAAGACCTGCGCACCGTGTTCCTGGGTGAGCGCAGTCACTGGGCCAACGGCCGCCGCATCACGCTGGTGATGATGGAACCCGGGCAGCCCGAGCGCAAGGCGATGCTGCGCGAGATCTACCGCATGAGCGAGACTGACTTTAACCGGCATTTCCTGCAGGGATTGTTTACGGGAGAAGTGTTCGTGTCGCCGAAGACGCTAGCCACGTCGGTGGGCGTGCGCAAGTTCATCTTCAACGTTCCAGGAGCGATCGGCTATGTGCGCCTGAGCGACGTCGATCCGACGGTGAAGGTGATCCGGATTGACGGGCGTCTGCCCGAGGACAAGGATTACGAACTGCGGTTGTTACCGAGTGCGGTGGCGAAGTGAGTACAGCTGTGCAACGAACGTCGCGCCCTAGAGCCGGTGGTCACCATTCGATCCTGGACCGGTTCCTGTTCGAAGTGTCGCGCTATAGCTCGACGCTGCTGCTGCTGATGGTGTTTACGGTGGAGACCGGCGTCGTCATCTTCGTGATTCGAGACCTCCGAGCGGCGGACAGCGAAGTCCAAAGAATGTACGTCGGGGCGGTGCTCGGCTTGCGCGGGATCGGAGGGTTGCAGTACGACGCGCAGGAAACGAGACGTGCGACGCTGTACGCGCTGACCACAAACGACAGCAATCTCCAGGTGGAGTACGCCGACCAGTCGCGGGAAGCGGACCGGAAGGTGACCGACGCTATCCACGAATATCTGGGCCGCGCCCGCAACGCGCGCGAACTGGAGGTCGGCAAGCGACTGCAAGACGACTGGATCGGATATCTCAAGGTCCGCGATGAAGTTCTGGCGTCGATCCTGGAAGGCAGCATCAAGGAAGCGGTGGATTACGATCTAACAGGAGGTGTGCCGTCATTTGACCGCGTGCGCCAGGACATGGAAGAGATCAAGCGGCTGTATGACGAGCAGGCGTCGAGGCAGTTGGCAGTAGTGGATGCTTCGTCGCGGCGCTCGGCAGGACGATTGGTGGGGGTGCTGTGCTTCACGCTGCTGTTCGCCAGCGTATCGATCTGGGCGATTCAACGCGCCAAGATGCTGAACGCGCTCAAGCTGGCCAAATTGCAGATGGATTTTGTGGCATCGGTATCACACGAGCTGCGCACGCCGCTGGCGGTGATCTCGGCCTCGGCGCAGAACATCGCCGACGGAGTCGTGGAGGAGAAGGATCAGCTTGCGAAGTATGGCGCCGTGATTCGCAATCACACGCGGCAGCTGACGGAGCTCGTCAACCAGATTCTGTTGTTCGCATCCACGCGCGAGGGGCGCACCCATTATGTGATGCGGCCGATGACGATCGAGGAGTTGTTCGAGTCGGTTCTGCGAAACACGCGGGAAGTGGTGCGTGAGGCGGGGTTCATGGTGGACGTGCAGGCGGAGCCGGGCTTGCCCCGGATTCTGGGAGATGTTTCCGCTCTCTCGCAGTGTCTGCAGAACCTGGTGGGCAATGCGGTGAAGTACGGTGGGACCCATGGGCGCATCGCGATGCGCGGGTTCCTGCACAAATCGGAGCTTCCGCACACAGAGGAGATCCGGATCAGCGTCGAAGATCATGGGATTGGGATCGACAGCACCGATCTGCCGCACATCTTCGAACCTTTTTATCGGAGCCCCTCGGTCGCTGCCGCACAGATCCACGGCACCGGCCTGGGATTGCCTCTGGCCAAGAGCATTGCGGAGGCCATGGGCGGCAAAATTACCGTAATCACCAAAATCGGCGTGGGAAGCATCTTTACGCTGCATCTGCCCACGATGAAGAAGGGGAGTTGGCAGGAGGAGCCGCTCGGCTCTGACCTGCTTACACGACAATGAAAGAAAACATTCTGCTCGTCGAAGACGAAGAAGCGTTGCGGATGGCATTGAGCGACCGGCTGTTGCGCGAGGGCTATGTGGTGGACGCGGTCGCGGACGGCGAAGCGGGCTTCGATAAAGCGACGTCGTTGCCTTTCGATCTCATCCTGCTCGATATCATGCTGCCCGGGCGAAACGGGCTCGACCTATGTCGTGACATCCGCGTGGCGGGGCTGGGCACGCCCATCCTGCTGTTGACGGCGCGAAGCGAGACGATCGACAAGATCGTCGGGCTGAAGCTGGGCGCGGATGACTATGTCACCAAGCCATTCGACATGCAGGAACTGATGGCGCGCATTGAGGCCTTGCTGCGGCGAGCGCCGATCCGCACCGGGCAGGCCGTGTATCAGTTCGGGTCGATTCGCATCGAGACGAGGGCGGCGCTCGACCATCGCGATGTGAAGGTCACGCGCGGGGGAGAGGCGGTGTATCTCTCGGTACGGGAGTTCGAATTGCTGCGGTATTTCGTGGAGCATGCGGGGATCGTGCTGCCACGCGAAAAATTACTGCGCGAGGTTTGGGGATACGAGGTGGGAACCTTCACGCGCACAGTGGACGTCCACGTAGCGGGACTTCGTCAGAAATTGGAGAAAGATCCGAAGAAACCGGAGCTGATTCTGACCGTGCACAAGATCGGGTATAAGTTCGCGGGGTAGGAGACTTCAGGTTTCAGAGTTTCGAGTTTCAAAGTTTCGAGTTTTGAGGCTGCTCGTTGAGGTCTGAGTTCGGGGCCATCCAAACAGTGTGTGTCGTTTCTGCCGTCCCTACGGGACTGGTGGTGACGGTGCAGCCAATCCTCACGCACAAGAGTGCGCGCCACACGAACACATCCCCTACGATTTTCCGAAGGGCTCTTCGAGCGACGGGCTTTGGGGGGTGAATAGCTCGGCGCCGTCTTCTGTGATGTGCATGTCGTCTTCGAGACGAATGCCAAACTCTCCTCGCAAATAGATTCCTGGCTCATCGCTGAAGGTCATATGGGGCGCGAGCTTGGTCGTGTTTCCGCGGACCAGGTAAGGCCACTCGTGGCCGTCCATGCCGATGCCATGGCCGAGGCGGTGCGTGAAGAACTTGTAGTCGGGGCCGTAGCCGGCATCGGTGATGACTTTGCGGGCGGCGGCGTCCACGGCGCCGCATTCCAGGCCGGGACGCGCGGTGGCAAGCGCGGTGCTCTGCGCGCGATACACGATGTCGAAGACTTTTTTCACCTTGTCGGGCGGCTTGCCGATCACAAACATGCGCGTAATGTCGGACTCGTAGCCCTCGACTTTGCAGCCACCGTCGATCAGGATTGGCACTCCTTCGTGAATCACCTGTGCCTGCACGGATCCGTGCGGGAAGGCGGCGTACTCGCCGACTTCGACGAGAGCGTCGCCATCGAAGCCGAGTTGCGCGTGCGCGGCTTCCACGAGATGGCCGACATCGTGCTGCGTCATGCCATCTTTGAGGGATTCGTAGACGGCCTTGTAGGCGGTGAGGGTGACTTTCGAGGCGAGGCGCATGAGGTCGAGTTCGGAGCGGCTCTTGATCATGCGGGATCCGGCAGTGACTGGCGTTGCACTCAGCAGATGCAGTTGCGGTGAGGCTTTGCCGACTCCCTCGCTGAAGACCCAGCGGACGGTTTCTTCGATGCCTAACTTTCCTGTGGCGATGTCGCGGTCTTTGAGGCCCTGCGCGATGCGCTCGTATGGACTTTCATCTTCCTGCCAGATGCGGACATCGGCGCCCTCGCCCTCGGGGGCGTTGGCGATCTGCTCGTGCGCGCGTCCTTCCTCGAATGCCGGACAGACGTAGAACGAAGTTCCTTTGGCAGGAAGCACCATGGCAAACATTCGCTCGCCACCCCACCAGCGAATTCCGGTGAAGTAGTTGAGGGAAGTGCCTTCCATAAGAAGGATGGCGTCGAGTTCGTTGGCCTCCATCAGACGGCGCGCCTTTTCCTGGCGTTCGTGACGCTCGTCACGCGTGATGGGCCGCGCCCGATCTTTCATCGATCGCAGCTTTGCGATCGCAGGAGGCAGGGAGGCCGGGTTCGTGTCGCCGGCGTTACGGGCGAAGCTGATGGAAGAGAGAACAGTCGTTGCGGCGAGACCGCAGCTGGTTTGAAGAAACGCGCGTCGAGATTTCATAGAGGCGTCAAAATTATAGGACCTCCGCCGCGGGTCATACGTTTTCCACAGAGATAACCGGCGAGAAGCCCCAGCGGACGCGACTTTTACGCGTTTGTAACACGCTTTTAATCCTGCGCTAACGGGACTGTAACTTGCCTCGCCTATCAACGTGAGACGTAGTTGAGGCTTGGGGAATGAGTCCCACTACTCGCACACAACGGAGGAAGCATGCGCAGGTTTTTCTCAGGTGTACTGATGGTTCTTATGACGATGGCCCTGCTGTTGGCGGCGCAGTCATCGCAAGCTGAGGACGGCAAGGTCAAACATGTCTTGCTGATCAGCGTGGACGGTATGCACGCGGTCGATTTCCTGAATTGCTCCCACGGCATCGCCGGAGCCAACAACGGAGAGCCTTATTGTCCGCAACTTGCAGCCCTAGCTAGAACGGGCGTGAATTACGTCGGAGCGAGCACTTCCAAACCTTCCGACTCCTTCCCCGGACTAACCGCAATCATCACTGGCGGAAGCCCGGCCTTGACTGGCGTCTATTACGACGTCGCCTACTCCCGAAATTTGCAGGGACCTGTCACGACCACCGGAAATGGCAATGCGGCTGGACCCTGCACACCGGGTCAGGTGCCAACCGGCTACACAACGGAATACGAAGAAGGAATCGACATCGATCAGAGTAAGGTGAATGGCGGCGCTCCTGGTGCATCGCTCACCGACGGGACCATCGCTTCGATCGATCCCAACAAACTGCCTCGCGATCCGGCCCACGGCTGCAAGCCGGTATGGCCCTGGCAATTCGTCCGCGCCAATAGCATCTTTAGCGTGGTTCACCAGAATGGCGGAGTCGCTGCCTGGTCTGACAAGCACCCGGCATACTCCTCCGCCGCCTCCGGCATTGGGCCAGCAGCTCTGGACGATTTCTATGCGCCGGAAATCAATTCAAACGTCGTTGGCCTGCCCCACGTTACAACGCCAACGGGTGTGAAGTGCGACGCGGTGCTCGATCCCAACTCGGATCTGACCGCCTGGACCAACAGCTTCCAGAACATCCAGTGCTACGACACGCTGAAGGTCGATGCGATTCTGAACTGGATCAATGGCAAGACCCACCTCGGCGGCGGGAAATTAAGCCACGCCCCCAACGTCTTCGGCATGAACTTCCAGGCCGTGAGCGTAGGCCAAAAGCTGATTGAGGCGAGCAACAACACCACCGGTGGATACCTCGATGCTGCGGGAACCCCCAGCGCTGCTCTGCTCGACGAGTTCAAGTTCGTCGACGCGTCGATTGGGGCATTCGTCAGCGAACTGAAGAAGCAAGGCCTGTATGATTCGACGCTGATCGTGATCACGGCTAAGCACGGTCAGTCGCCGATCGATCCATCACTGTACAAGCGGCAGGCAGGTGCCAATGGCATTTCGCCGGCAACTTTGATTTCCAACGATCTGCACGCCGCGATGCCTCCTTCCGAGGATCCCAATGGCAGCGGCATCGGATCCACGGAAGACGACGTCTCGCTGCTTTGGCTGACGAACCCGTCCTATACGGACGCCGCCGTTTCACTCCTGGAGGGCAATCTTGGCGCCACCGAAATCGGCGCCGGGCAGTTCTTCTATGGTCCGTCGCTGAAGCTAAACTACAACGATCCAAACAAGGACCCGCGCACGCCCGACATCATCGTGACCCCGAATGTCGGCGTGACCTACTCCGGCAGCCACGCGAAACAGGAGGAGCACGGCGGATTCTCCCATGACGACACCAACGTGATCCTGCTGCTGTCAAACCCGAGTTTCGCTGCCACGACGGTGCACGCTGCCGTGGGCACCGCCCAGGTAGCGCCTACCATTCTCCAGGCCTTGGGTCTCGACCCTAGCCTACTGGATGCTGTACGCAAGGAAGGAACGGCGGTTCTTCCAGCGGTCCAATTTCAACACTAGTTCTGCTGGAAGCGATCTGACACAGCGGATACTCCGTGAGGAGTATCCGCTTTCTATTTGCTTCGCTTTTCTACTCGCGTGACGGGATTATGGAGAGTCGCTCGCGAGGCAGGGGCGTCCGCGCTATAGTTGGAAGCATACCGACCAATTTCTTGAGGAGAAGCGCCCCCAATGTCGACCTACCTCGCACCCACCGGACGCATGGTGTCGCACAACATGGTGACCACGCAGTTCGAACTAGATGGCTTCCGCGTGGTGCGTACGTTGGGCGTGGTGCGCGGCATCGTGGTGCGTTCGCGCTCGATCTTCGGAACCATCGGGGCGAGCCTTCAGACGCTGGTGGGTGGCAACATTACGCTGCTGACCAATTTGTGCGAAAAGACGCGCTCGGAGGCGTTCGACCTGATGTTGCAGCATGCAGCGGAACTCGGTGGTAATGCGGTGGTCGGTGCGCGTTACGACGCGAACCGAGATCATGCAG
>Ga0210384_10001756_pt1 | contig 28185 bp, 20 predicted proteins | sample IncBWH2MmetaG_FD_160574 | JGI IMG/M metagenome (GOLD analysis project Ga0210384, IMG submission 160574) | Forest soil microbial communities from Barre Woods Harvard Forest LTER site, Petersham, Massachusetts, United States - Inc-BW-H-2-M | ecosystem: Environmental > Terrestrial > Soil >...
GGGGTATCGTCGGCGGGCAGGAATACCTGACCTATCCGCCAATGTTGGCCCACCAGTACTCCCATACCTGGATCGATTTCCGCGGTATCCGCGATCCGTACATGCGCGGCAAGGGCCTGGACTATTTCGAGAATTCGCGCCGCGCGACCTATGCGCAGCGCGCCTACGCGCTCGCCAATCCGCGGCAATGGAAGGGCTATGACGGGAACAACTGGGGTCTGACCGCCTGCGATGGGCCGGCCAAAGCGCTGATCCGGCAGGCGGGTGGCAACCTGAGCTTTCGCGCCTATGAGGCGCGAGGCGTGGGGACCCAATACACCGCGGACGACGGCACCATTGCGCCGACCGCGGCGGCCGCCTCGATCGCCTTTGCTCCCGAGATTGTCGTGCCCACCGTGCAAAACATGATCAGGACGTACGGGGAACATATCTATGGCCGGTACGGATTCCTCGATGCGTTCAATCTGAGCTTTGACTACGACCTGCCGCTGAAATACGGGCGGCGCGTACCGGGATTCGGCTGGGTCGATGTCGACTACCTCGGGATCGACCAGGGGCCGATCATTGCCATGATCGAAAATCATCGCAGCGATCTGGTGTGGGGCACCATGCGCGAGCATCCGACCATCCGCCGCGGCTTGCAGCGCGCAGGATTCACCGGTGGCTGGCTGGAAAAGGCCGCTGCGCGTGCGCGCCAGGCTTGAGGATTCGAAGCCCTTATCCGGGCTCATCGATCGGCGCCGATTGCTCGCAGGTGCCGGCGCGGCATGGGTCGCTGCAGGCCTCGGGGCGCGCATTGCGCAGGCGGATGACGCGACGGTCGCCGGGACAAAGTCCGCCCGCCCGGTCCAGTTACGCTGCTGGTTCATGGGCCACGAGGCCGAATTCGTTGCCCCATTGCTGCCGGAATTCGAGCGGCGCAACCCCGGGATTACGGTCGCCATTCAGCAAGTGCCGTGGACGGCCGCCCACGAGAAACTGCTGACGGCTTTTGCCGCCGATGGGTTACCCGACCTGTGCAATCTCGGCAATACCTGGATTCCGGAATTCGCGGCGCTGAATGCGCTCGAGCCGCTCGATGCCTATATCGCCGCCTCGCAGGTAGTAGCGCCGCTCGATTACTTTCCCGGCATCTGGGACACGAATCGCATGGACGGCGCCGTGCTCGGTATCCCCTGGTACGTCGACACGCGGCTGCTCTTTTACCGGCGCGATCTGCTGGCGCAGGCCGGCTTCGACCATCCGCCGAGCACCTGGAACGAATGGGCGCGCATGCTCGCGGCGGTCAAGACCAACGCTGGCCCCGGCCGCTACGCGACCCTGCTGCCGCTCAACGAATTCCCACCGCTGCTGGCACTGGCCCTGCAGCAAGCGGAACCGCTACTGCGCGACGGCGGGCGGCGCGGGAACTTCTCCAACGACGGCTTTCGCCGCACGCTCAGCTTCTACGTGGAGATGTTCCGCCGCGGCTGGGCGCCGATGCTGACCTACTCGCAGATCCCCAACCCCTGGGCCGAATTCGGGCGCGGCTTCTTCACGTTCTACATATCCGGACCGTGGAACATCGAGGAATTCCAGCATCGCCTGCCAGCCGAGCTCAGTCACGCGTGGACGACCGCGCCGCTGCCGGGTCCGGACGGACCGGGCGCCTCGAGTGCCGGCGGGACGAGCCTCGTCATATTCCGTTTCGCGCGGCACAAGGACGCGGTATGGCGCCTGATCGAATACTTGTCCGAGCCGGCGACGCAGATCCGCTTTCATCAGCTGACCGGCGACCTGCCGCCGCGGCGCTCGGCGTGGCGCGACCCGCAGCTGTCCGCAAATGAGTACGCCAAAGCATTCCGTGAGCAGCTCGAGCGCGTGAAGCCGACGCCGAAAGTCCCTGAATGGGAGAACATCGTCAACCAGATGCAGGAGATGGCGGCGCAGGTGGTGGCAGGGCGGTTCAGTGTCGATGCCGGGACACAGGAACTTGATCGACGCGTTGACGCAACACTTGAAAAGCGCCGCTGGATGCTCGACCGCAGGCACACCGTATGAACGCGCGGCTGGCGGCCTGGGGATTCGTCATTCCGGCGGTGGCGATCATCGCCGTGTTCTTTCTGCTGCCGGTAATGGGTGCGCTGGCGCTGAGTTTCACCGACTTTGACCTGTACGCGCTCGCGGATCTGCGCAATCTGCGCTTTGTCGGACTCCACAACTATGAGCGGCTGCTCGAGACGGCGCTGTTCTGGCAGGCGCTCGGAAACACGCTGTATTTCGTGGCCGTCGGTGTGCCTTTGTCGATCGGCATGTCGTTGGGAGCCGCGCTGCTGCTCAATTCCAGCGTCACGCGTGCCACGGCGTTCTTTCGCACCGCCCTGTTCGCGCCGGTCGTGACCACGCTGGTCGCCGTGGCCGTCATCTGGCGCTACCTGTTCCACACCCGCTACGGATTGGTGAACTACGCGCTCGGGATGGCGCATGTCGCGCCGGTTGATTGGCTCGGTAACCCCCATTGGGCGATGCCGACGATCATCCTGTTCGCCGTCTGGAAGAACTTTGGCTACAACATGGTGATTTTCATGGCCGGCCTGCAGGCGATTCCACGCGAGCTCTACGAGGCGGCGCGTATCGACGGGGCTTCGGGCTGGCGTCAATTCCTGCACGTGACCGTGCCCATGCTGGGGCCGACGCTGAGCCTGGTGGCCATCCTGACCATGGCCGGCTACTTCCAGCTGTTCGCCGAGCCTTATGTGATGACCGAGGGCGGGCCGCTGCAAAGCACCCTGAGCGTGCTGTATTTCATGTTTAACGAAGGCTTCAAATGGTGGAACCTCGGCGCGGCCTCGGCGGTCGCGTTCCTGCTGTTCGCGCCGATTTTCCTGGTTACCGCCGTCCTGCTGCGCCTCGCGCGCTCTCGCGAGGTCGCATGAACCGCCGTGCTGCGGTGCTGGTTGTCAACGGACTGCTCGTCGGGCTGGCGGTGATCGCGCTGTTTCCGCTGCTGTGGATGGTCTCGGTCTCCTTCATGCCCACCGGGGCTGCGAGCACGCTGCCGCCGCCGCTGTTGCCGGCGGCGCCGACGCTCGCCAATTACCGCGAACTGTTCGGCCGAGTGGGCATGGGCCGGTACCTCTTGAACAGCCTGGTGATCTCCACCGCGATCACGCTCGGCTCGCTGGCGCTCAACCTCATGGCCGGCTACGCATTTTCCAAGTTGCAGTTTGTGGGGCGTGAACGGCTGTTCAAGGCGCTGATCGGAGCGCTCGTGATCCCGAGCCAGGTCGCCATGATGCCGTTGTTTCTGCTGCTCAAGAACCTCGGGCTCATCAATACCTACGGCGGCGTGATCGTGCCGGCGCTCGCGGGGATCTTCGGCATTTACCTGGTGCGGCAGTACGCGCAATCCATTCCCGATGAGCTGCTGGAGGCGGCGCGCGTGGACGGGGCAGGTGAGTTGCTGATCTTCACACGCATCGTGTTGCCGCTGCTGAAGCCGATCGTGATCACGCTCGCGATTTTTACCTTCCTCGGAAGTTGGAATGATTTCATGTGGCCGCTGATCGTGCTCACCGACCAGGGCCTGCAGACACTGCCGGTGGCACTCGCTTCGCTGTCACGCGAGCACGTGCAGGACAACGAATTGATGATGGCCGGCTCGGTCGTCACCGTGCTGCCGGTGCTGGCGCTGTTTCTGGCGTTGCAGAGGCATTACATCGACGGCCTGCTGCTGGGTAGCGTCAAGGGCTGACTCGCAGGAGCGGCTGGATGGATCGCATCGTGATAGTGCTGCTCGGGTCTTTCTTGCTGGCGGGATGCGCCATGCGGACACCTTGGCAATTGACCGAGGGTCAGAGTCCACAAAGCTTCGAGGCGCAGGTGCGCAAGCGCGTCGGCCTGCGTTTTCTCTTGTTCCTGCCCGCAGGGTACGCGAGCAGTAAACAGCGTTGGCCGCTGCTCATCTTCCTGCACGGCTCGGGCGAGCGCGGCGACGATCTCGAGCACGTCAAGGTGTACGGGCCGCCCAGGATCGTCGCGACGCACAAGGACTTCCCCTTCGTCGTCGTATCGCCCCAGTTGCCGGAGGGCATGGCCTGGGACAGTGATGCGCTCAACGCCCTGCTCGATCAATTGCTGGCGCAACTCAAGGTCGATCCGCAGCGGGTTTACCTGACCGGGCTGAGCCTGGGCGGACACGGCACCTGGGCCTTCGCGGCCCAGCATCCCGAGCGGTTCGCCGCTATCGCACCGATCAGCGGCGTGGGTAACCCCGTCCAGGCCTGCCGCCTCAAGGGGCTGCCGATCTGGGCGTTCCATGGTGCCCAGGACACGGTCGTCCCCATCGAGGGTGATCAGAAAATGGTGGATGCGGTGCGCGCCTGTGGCGGCAACGTCGAGTTCACCGTTTACCCCGATGCGGGACACGACGCCTGGACGCAGACCTATGACAATCCGGAGTTCTACCGCTGGTTGTTGCTGCAGCGACGCAAGGCCGCGTCGCTGCAGGCTCCGCGCGGATAACTACAGCCGTTCGATCATGGCCGGGGAGCGAGCCGCAGTGCGACGCTTGCGGTGTCAATCCAGCGGCCGGTCGAGCAATGCGCCGTTGGATGCTATGACTTTCGTGTAGTAGCGCGCGCTCGCCTTGGGTGTGCGCCGCTGGGTTTCGAAGTCCACGTGCACGATGCCGAAGCGCTTGGAGAAGCCGTGCGCCCATTCAAGATTGTCGAGCAGCGACCAGGCGAAATAGCCGCGCAGGTCACAGCCGGCGCGAATCGCATCATGCGCGGCGCGCAAGTGACTCCGCAGGTAATCCACGCGCAGCGGATCATGGAGCACGTCGTGCTCGAGAGTGGGCGGATCGTAAAAGGCGCAGCCGTTTTCGGTGATGTAGACGGGCGGGTTGCCGTAGCGGTCTTTGACCCAAATGAGCGTGTCGGTCAAGGCTCGCGGAAACACTTCCCATTGGGTCTCGGTATGGGTTGCGTGCCGTTGCCGCACGCCGCTCGCTCGCACCGGATAGGATTGCGGATCGAACCGTGTGACGCTACGCGTGTAGTAGTTAACGCCCAGAAAGTCGATCGGCTGACGGATGAGCTCGAAATCCTCCTGCGGCCATGCCGGCCATGCCGCTGCGAATATCTCCTGGAGTTCTGCCGGATAGCGCCCGAGAAACACCGGATCGAGGTACTGTCGGTTCATGTAGGCATCGGCACGCACCGTCGCCGCCAGGTCCTCGGGAGTTTGCGATGCCGGATACTTCGGCTCCAGGTTGACGACCAGACCGATGCGATGCCTGCCCGCGGCGCGATACGCCTGCACGGCCTTGGCATGCGCGCGCAGCAGATTGTGCGATGCGATCGGTGCTTCGAAAGGGCTGCGATGCCCCGGCGCCAGGGTACCGTGCAAATAGCCGCCGTCGGTGACGACCCACGGCTCGTTGAGAGTCGCCCACATCGTGACGCGATCGTCGAGCCGGTCGAAGAGCGTGCGCGCGTAGTCCGCGAACCAATCCGCAACCTCGCGGTTGAGCCATCCGCCGCGATCATCCAGCGCGGCCGGTAAATCCCAGTGATAGAGCGTGGCCACGGGTGCGATACCGTGCTCCAGCAGCGTATCGACCAGGCGTTCGTAGAACCCAAGGCCCGCAGGATTCACGCGTCCCGTGCCCTCGGGGAAAACCCGCCCCCACGCAATACTGAAGCGGTAGGCGTTCATGCCCAGTTCGCGCATCAGCGCGATGTCCGAGCGAAAACGCCGGTAATGATCACACGCGACATCGCCGGTATCGCCATCCCGGATCGCGCCCGGAGTATGGGCGAATCGCTGCCACACGCTCGGGCCCGCGCCGTCCGCAAGTGGCGACCCCTCAATCTGATAAGCGGAGGTAGCGCTGCCCCAGAGGAAGTTTGCCGGGAAAGTATGTGTGCTGGACATGCTGCACCGCCCGCGGCGACGGCCGCCCTTCTCTTGCGGAATGTAAGCGGTTACATGCCGGATGGTACACTCAACCGGGGCCCGAATCGACGTTTTCGCGGTGTTCGGCACGGGCGCCGATACCGAAGAAAACGAGAGCAGGCGGAGCGGGGCATGGGTGAGGTACGGCTCGAGCAGGTACGCAAGGTCTACGCCAACGGCCAGGTCGCGGTTGCCGGCGCGGATTTCCAGGTGGCGGACGGCGAATTACTCGTCCTGGTCGGGCCTTCCGGGTGCGGCAAGTCGACGCTGCTGCGGATGATCGCGGGACTGGAATCGATCACGTCGGGCACCCTCTGGATAGATGGCCAGGTCGTCAACGAGCGCTCGCCCAAGGATCGTGACATCGCCATGGTCTTTCAGAGCTATGCCCTGTATCCGCACATGACAGTCGCCGAGAACCTGGCCTTTGGATTGAAGCTGCGCAGGCAGCCCGCGAGCGATATCGAGCGCCGTGTACGGGACGTCGCGGGCAAGCTCGGACTGAGCGAGATGCTCGAGCGGCGTCCACGCGTGCTCTCGGGTGGACAGCGCCAGCGTGTGGCGTTGGGCCGCGCGATCGTACGCGACCCACGCGTGTTTCTGCTCGACGAGCCGCTATCAAATCTCGATGCGAAGCTGCGCCTGTCGATGCGCACCGAGATTGCCAAACTCCAGCGCACGCTGCGGGCGACGATGATTTACGTGACCCACGACCAGATTGAAGCGATGACGCTGGGTCAGCGCATCGTAGTGCTCGATGGCGGTGTGATCCAGCAGATTGATACGCCCATGCGGCTGTACGAACTGCCAGCGAATCTTTTCGTGGCGGGGTTCTTCGGTAGTCCCGCGATGAACTTTCTGCGCGGCACGCTGCTCGATGAGGGCGGCGCGCGCCTGGTGTGCCAGGATCGCGCGCTCGCGCTGGGGGATCTGTTACACGCCAATCCGCAGCTCGCGGAGCGTGTCGGCAAGGAGATAGTCATCGGCCTGCGTCCCGAGGATATTCGTATTGGCGATGCACGCGACACCGGGGGGTCGCAGTTCGCCGCCAGGCTTGAGTATATTGAGCCGGTCGGCAACGAAGCCTTTCTGAACCTTCGCTTCGGCCCGCACGAGATCGTCTCACGCGTGCCGCCAACCGGGTTGCCTCCTGCCGGCACCGAGGTGCGCCTGCGCTTCCTGACATCGAAGCTGCATTGTTTTCATCCGGAACTCGGGCACCGCCTCGGCCCAACTGCATAAGCTCGATGATTGCCGTGCCGATCGCGCTGGTGTTTGGATCAGGACGCGCGGCGCTCACGTCGATTGCTGCAATGCACCGTTGCGGGTGGCCTACCCGTGTCCGAAAAGCCACGCGTCTCCTAAACCGGAAGAGAGCTGGATCTCTTGACAACCCTCCCCGGATAGAGAGTAGTCTCCATCGCGTGGCTGAGAAAGCGCTTACATGCCGCATGTGAGCGCTTTTGGAGACGCATACTCGGGGGGGGGATGGCGCCGACCATCACAGAAGTTGCGCCGGAGATGCACGCAGCGCTTGCCGCGCGATTGCGCGTGCTCATGCCGGCAGTATGCAGATTGTTTGCCGCCAAGAGCCAGCATGGCCCGTTTCGGGTCTGCAGCCAGTTCGCTTCTGACACGCCTGCCCCGCTTTTCAGCGCCTCCGCTTCCTCATCTGTCCCGCGCGGCTCGCTTCGCGCGACGCATGCACCCACACGGAGTTCTCAATGAGCAAGCAACGAATTCGCCGTGGCGTTCGTATGTTCGGATCACCACCGGCACCGATGGGACGCATGACGGTAGCCGCCGCGGTGGCTGCGGCGCTCATGGCGCCGTCCGCAGTCTTCGCTCAGACCGCCGACGCCACTCTGGCCGGCTATGCGACACCGAACGCCACGGTGACCGTTCACAACACGGCGACCGGTTTGACGCGTCACGGCACGGCGGGCGGTGACGGACACTATGTGATCCCGGGACTGCCGCCCGGCGACTACACCGTCACTGCCGGCACTGGAACCGAGCAGCCGGTCACGCTGCAGGTGGCCTCGACCACCCAACTGGACCTGCTGGAGCAGGTCACGGTCACCGGTAAGCGTCCCGTCCATCAGGAAGCGATCACCTCGGAAGTCGGGCAGGTCGTTTCCCTGCACGACATCGACAACCTGCCCCAGTACACGCGCAACTTCCTGGAGTTTGCCAACCAGGTACCGGGCATGCAGTTCAGCGTCGACAGCCAGGGCAACACCAGCCTGCGCGGTGGAGCCCAGCTCACCAGCAATGTCAACGTCGCCATCGACGGTGTGAGCCAGAAGGACTTCGTCTTCGGCGGCATCACCGGACAGGAGGGCCCTGGCCAGGCCGGCGACCCGGGGAATCCCTTCCCGCAGCTCGCGATCGCGGAATACAAGGTCATCACGTCCAACTACAAGGCGGAATACGGCGACGCGGCGAGCGCCATAATCGTCGCCGAGACCCGTTCCGGCACCAATACTTTCGCGGGTGAGTCTTTCGTCACCTTCACCAATCAGAACCTGCGCGCTTCCACCCCCGCGGAGTTGCAGCCAGGCCAGCACAAGTCTCCTGCACCGAGCTGGGAGTTCGGCTTCGCTCAGGGCGGCCCGATCATCCCGGACCGGATGCATCTCTTCTTCACGTTCGAGCGCAAGACGCTGTCGGAGCAGAACGTGGTGTTTCCGGGTACTGGTGTCGACCCGGCGGTCGTCAACCCACTGCTGCCGCCGAGCGTCGCCGCGCAGTTCGGGCCGACCACGAACCCCTTCTCCGAAGACCTGGGGTTCGGCAAGCTGGACTTCGAGCCCACCGACGCCGACCGTCTCGAGGTGACCGCCAAGATCCGCACGGAGCGATCGCTGCAGGGAGCGGCCGGCCAGACCGCGGCCTCGGCCGCGTCGCACTACAAGAACGAAGATGACCGCTACATGCTCCTGTGGACGCACGCCTGGCAGAGTGTGCTGAACGAGGTGCGGGCCACGCATCAGAACACCACCTCGAACACCAACGCCCTGCCGAACCAGCAATTCGATTACGTCTGGTACCCGGTCCCGGGCAACGTCGGTGTTACCGATCCGATCATCAACGTCAATGGCCCGGGAGCGGGCGTTGGGTTTCGCTACGAGCAGTCGGGCACTGGGTTTCAGGACGACCTGACCTTTACTGGCTTCACCGACCACACGATCAAGATGGGAGCGCGCTTCCAGTCCATCGAACTGGTCGCGGAAGCGGGTACGCTCGACCTGCACGATGCCGTCTACTACGAGGCGGTCACGACCGCCGGTGTTTATCCGAATCCGTACCTGGTGCAGTTCCCGGTGAGCTTCGCCGGGGCCGGCGCCCCGCGCGTCGACACGAAGGACAAGCAGTTCGGCCTGTACTTGCAGGACGACTGGACGGTCAATCGCCACTTAACGGTGAACGCCGGAGTGCGCTGGGACTACGAGAAAGTGCCCCTGTTCTCCGACTATGTGACCCCCGCCAGTGTGGTCGCCGCTCTCAACTCACCCGGAGTGCCGCCGGGGTACCCCGCGAACATGACCTACGCACAGCTGCTCGCCAAGTCGTTCCCGGGCGACCCGGCAACCAACATCAACGACTACATCACCGACGGCTCGAAGCGCAAACCGCTGACGAATGAATTTCAGCCGCGTTTTGGATTCTCGTACGACATCCACGCGGATCAGCAGTACGTGGTCTTCGGCGGCTATGGCCGGTCATTCGACCACAACCTCTTCAACACGCTGTCGTACGAGACGACCAAGGTGGGTCTGTACAACAACCCGCAGATCTACTTCCCATCGCCCTTCACCAACGATTCGTTCGGCCCGTGCGCGACGCCGGCCAACGTGAATCCGGCCGCCCACTGCTACGCGTGGAATCCGACCTACCTGACTGCGGCGGGCCTCGCGACCATTCCGGTGGCTACTTCGTCGCATGAAGTCGACCTGATCAACAACAACATCAAGCCGCCGCACTCGGATCAGTTCAGCATCGGATTCCGCACGCGCCTCGCCGATTGGGATGCGGCACTGACGTTTTCGGAGATCAAGAGCTACGGCGCCATGGTCGGTCATCTGGGGAACCGCTACCCGGACGGGTCCTACTACAGCAACCAGGGGGCTCCGTGGGGCGCCTCCGGGCCTGTCGGGTTCGGGTCGCTCATCCTCTGGGACAACGCCGGCGATGACGAGAACCAGCAGGTCACGCTGGCGTTCAACAAGGCGTACACGCCGGCTGCCGGCTGGAGTGCGTCCTTCGCCTACACCTTCTCGAACGCCTACCAGAACAACGTCGCCGGCCCGCTGAATCCGTATGCGGGCAATCCGAATGGCTATCTGTTCGATCTGCCCAACCCGAAGGATTACCCCTTCCTGCCGTCGACGGCGGTGCCGAAGCATCGCTTCGTCGCAACCGGCAGCTACGATTTGCCGTGGGGCCTGCGGCTCTCGGGCAAAGGCGAGATTGCCTCCGCGACTTACCTGGACGTTATCCTGGGTTGCCCCACCGCGTGCAACCCCTACGGCGGTAACGCCACACCTATCAACATCAAGATTCCGAACACCATCGGCTACCGGGACCTCGACCTGTCTCTGGCGAAGTCGTTCAACCTCTACCGGGACGACGTCAAGGGTACCCTTCGCATCGACGTCCTGAATGTATTCAACTACTACAACTACGATCCGAACGCGGCTACCTGGTCCCCGGCATACGGTCAGCCCATCCCGCAACCGCATTACAACGCGCAAGGCGGTATCGTCGGCTTCCCGCGCACGGTCAGGCTCACGGGACGCCTGACGTGGTGATCTGAGAGACCTGCTCGCCTGCACTCGAGGGAGGGCTTCGGCCCTCCCTCGTTTTTCATGGACAACCAGGTGAACGCTCAAGACCCGATGCAGGCACCTGGCGAGCCGCTTCGCTCCGTGGTCATCGTCGGTGGGGGCAGCGCCGGCTGGATGACCGCTGCGGCGCTCACCAAGTCCTTCGGCAGGCTGCTCGAGGTAACCCTGGTCGAATCCGAGGAGATCGGCATCATCGGGGTCGGCGAGTCGACGGTCCCGCACCTGCGCGACTTCAACAGCCTGCTCGAGATCCACGAAGCGGACTTCGTCCGTCAGACCAAGGGCACGTTCAAGCTCGGCATCCAGTTCAACGACTGGCGTCGTATCGGCGACTCTTACTTGCACGGATTCGGCACCATCGGCCGAAGCCTGGGACTCCTCGACTTTCACCAGTACTGGCTCAAGGCCCGCAAGCTCGGCCTGGCGAAGGACATCGGCCACTACTCGATCAACACGCTGGCTGCGCCCCAGGGCAGGTTCCTCGTGACGCCCCCCGATGCACCGCCGAACACGCCGCTCGCCGACATCGTCTATGCGTATCAGTTCGATGCCGGGCTGTACGCCCGCTACCTGCGCACCTACGCGGAAGGCCGCGGCGCGCGGCGCATCGAGGGCAAGGTCGTCGAAGTGCGGCAGAACGGCGCGAGCGGTTTCGTCGAGAGCCTGCGCCTCGAGAGCGGCGCGATCGTGGCGGGAGACCTGTTCATCGATTGCTCGGGGTTTCGCGCGCTGCTGATCGGCGGCACGCTCGGTTCGCCGTTTCGGGACTGGACCCGCTGGCTGCCGCTCGACCGGGCGATCGCGGTTCCTTGCGAGAAGGTCGAGCCGCCGACCCCCTACACGCGGGTGACCGCGCACGATGCGGGCTGGCAGTGGCGCATTCCGCTGCAGCACCGCACCGGCAACGGCTACGTCTACAGCAGCCGCTTCATCAGCGACGACGAGGCCGGCGCCGCCCTGCTCAAGAGGCTCGACGGCAAGCCGCTCGCCGATGCCTCCAGGCCGATCCGCTTTGCCGCCGGGAAGCGCGAGAAGCTCTGGGACAAGAACGTCGTCGCGATCGGCCTCGCCGGCGGCTTCCTCGAGCCGCTCGAGTCGACGGCCATATTCCTCGCCCAATCCGGGATCTTCAGGCTGGTGCACCTGTTTCCGCGCTTAGGTTTCGATCCGTCGCTCGAGCAGACCTACAACGCGCAGGCGCAGTTCGAGTACGAGCGCATCCGCGACTTCCTCATCCTGCATTACTGCGCGACCGAGCGCGACGACTCGGAGCTGTGGCGCTACTGCCGCAACATGAGCATTCCGGACTCGTTGCGCGAGTACATCGGCCTGTTCGCCGACGCCGGCCGTTTCTACCGCAACGGCACGGAGCTCTTCGCGGTCACCAGCTGGGTGCAGGTGATGTTAGGGCAGGGGATTACGCCCCGCGGCTATCACCCGGCCGTCGATTGGGTGAGCGACGATGACTTGAGGTCACTCGTCGAGACCGTCGAGAAGCTCATTGCCCGCTGCGTGTCCATCATGCCACGGCACGAAGACTTCATCGCCCGCCACTGCGCCGCGCCGCAGACATGAGCGCTCAGGAAACCAGGTTTCTCCTGCTCGTGAAGAAGCCATTGAGCGTCAGGCGACCGGTGAGCGGATCGCTGCTCAGCTTGTCCGGGGCAGTGATATCGCCTGAGTGCAGCACGCTGCCGTCATAGAAGATGAGTCGATTCCAGCGGGCCGCGATGCGGCCCACGTGCCTGAAGTACGGATTGGACCCGATCATGTATCCGGGCGTGATTGCGTAGCGCTGCGTGAAGGTTGCGGGCGACAGCTGCTCCGTATCGTCGAACATTCTCGCGGTTTCCTGCGGCGAGCGCGTGCTTGAATAGAAGCTCGTGCCACCGAGGCTCTCGTCTTTAAACAAATACAGCACCGAGGCCTGAATGCTTAGCTTGGGATCGAGCGTCAGGACATCGCTGTGGCAGAGCCACTGCGCCGGCCGCAGCGCGGCGGGCGCCAGCGTGACCATCGACAGGAGGCAATTCAGGTTCACGAGTCGGCGTGCGTCGAACCGACGGCGCACCTGCAGTGCAAAGTAACCGGCTAAATCAGCAGCGAGATCGGCGGGCGCCGCGAGACAAACTCCCGGATAGGCGCTGACAGCACTGGGTCGGAAGGCATCACGATGCGCAGTGGCATAGCGAACGAGCCGCTCGGGATCCTTGAGGGCGTCGTCCACCACGATGCACGAATAGCTGTCTTCAAATGCCTCCACGCGTAATTGCGCATTTGGATTGAACATCGCGCGGCTACCGGGGCTGGAAATCTCAAGGCAGTGCTGGGGAAGTCTACCGGCGGGGGGCGAGAAGGCAAGGCGCAATCACGCAGGGCAGGGGCCTGCCTGTCATCGAGCACCGGCGGCGTAGTAATTAAGTCAGACAGCGCCTTTGCGCCTCGCGTACCCCTGTAGAGTTGCGCTATGGAAAACCGCACCCCTTTATCCCTGCTGACTCGCCGGGAGATGCTGGCGACGTTGGGCAAAACAGCGCTGGCCGTACCCGCCTTGAGCGTTGCAATCGGTCCCGGTTGCGGGTCCGGAACGGGCCATCAATCATTTTCCCCTCCCATCACGGATGATCAGTTCCTTGATAACCTTGCAAGGGCTTCGTTCCTGTTCTTCTGGGAGCAGGCCAACGCAACCACAGGAATGGTCAAGGACCGGGCGCTTGCCGGCGGCAATGACTCGCGCACGCTCAGCAGCATTGCAGCCACCGGTTTTGGACTCAGCGCCCTCTGCATCGCCGACCAGCGAAGTTACGCCGACAGTTCGCAGCTCAAAGCACGCGTGCTGGCAACGCTGAATTTCCTCGTCAATCAGACCAACGTCAACGGGTTCTACTACCACTTTGTCGACATGAATACCGGCCAGCGCGCGCCGAATTCCGAGGTTTCTTCCATCGACACCGCAATTTTGCTTTGCGGAGTTCTGACCTGCCGGCAGTATTTTCAGGACGCGCAGATCCAGGACCTGGCCACGCAGCTGTATCAGCGCGTGAACTGGGTATGGATGCTCAATGGAGGTCCGACTCTCTCCATGGGCTGGACCCCCGAGAACGGCTTCATCACGACGCGCTGGGATACCTATAGCGAACTGATGATGCTTTATCTCCTGGCGATCGGTTCACCCACCCATCCGATCCCGGCGAGTTCATGGCAGGCGATCCAGCGGCCGGTCTTGACCTACCAGGGGCTGACTTACATTACCAACCTGAGCGCGCCACTGTTTATTCATCAGTACTCGCACGCCTGGTTTGACTTCAGCAATAAGCAGGACGCCTACGCCGATTACTTCAGGAACTCCGTTACTGCAACGCAGGCGCACAGGTTGTTCTGCGCTTCGCTGCAAGGCGAGTTTTCCGATTACTCAAACACTGCGTGGGGGATCACTGCTTCGGACTCCGAGAATAATGGCTACGTAGCCTGGGGCGGCCCGCCGGCGATGGGGCCGATTGATGGCACGCTTGTGCCTTGCGCTGCCGGCGGATCGCTTCCCTTCCTGAGCACCGAGTGCATAACTACGCTGCGCAACTTCTACAACCAATTTCCCGCAAGCTGGCAGCGTTACGGTTTCGTGAACGCCTTCAATCCGCTGACCGGCTGGTACGATCCTGACGCGGTTGGCATCCATACAGGAATCACCATGCTCATGGCGGAAAATCAGCGCAGCGGCTTCATGTGGAATACCTTCATGAAGAACCCCGAGGCGCAGGCCGCAATGGTGGCGGTGGGCTTCCACTAGACTCGCCGAATCACGGGACTCAGCGGCCACCTGAACGACGGCGAACGCCGCCGCCGCCGCAGCCGCCCGCCGCTCAGTGCAGTTCCACCAGCACGAGTCCCTGAGTCGGGACATCCACTTCGAGCTTGCCGCCGTTCAGTACCACTCTTTGCGGCGGCGGCAGCCTCGCGGCCGCCCGCAGGGCGTCAAGTTGCTCGCGGCTCGGGGTCGGTGGACGCCCCATGGCGTCAAATGCCTTGATGACGTTGCCGTGATCGGCGTCGACGCGCGAGATCGAGACCTGGGCCTTGCCCGAAACGCCGCGCAGCTCGAGTACGAAGTGCTGCGGCGGCCCCGGGGGGTGCTCGGGCGTGTAGTGCTCGCCCGTACCGCCCGGTGGTGCATAGTTCCACAGGGCGATCGCGAGCGCCCCGTTGCTGCGGCGCGTGATCAGGGCAGAGTCGGAGTCCGATTTCAGACGGGTTGACCCCAGCCGATGCAGGAGCGCGAACGCATTGTAAGCAGGCTTCGGGATGTTGTCCTCGGCGAGCAGGCCGAAGCCGCCGTAGAACGGCGTCTTGACGACCCCGCCCTCTTCGAACACGTCCGAAAACGTCCAGTAAGCCATTGCCTCGGTCAGGCCGTCGCACTGGCTGATGGTGCTCGCAAGCCACGGTCCCATGTATATCGAATCGGTGACGTTGGGCTCGTTGGCGAAACTTGCGTTGTATTCCGAGAAGATCAGCGGCAGCGACGGCATCGCCGACGCCTTGATCTCATCGCTCACCTTGCGCACCGAACGGCACACCATCCGATCGCGCGCGACCGGGATGTCGTTCTGAAACACGTCCTTAGATGTGTCATTTGCGTAGACATGCGACGACACGAAGTCGACCGGCACGTCATTGTCGTGGCAATGCTGAATGAAGATGCCCGCCCAGGCGGCCTGGGCGCTCGACGGTCCGCCGACCCGCAGCCGCTTGTTGACCGCCTTGATCGCGCGCGCGCTATGGTCGTAGAGCTCGAAATAGGTCGACTGGTACGGCTTGCCGCCCCAGAACCCGATGTTCGGTTCGTTCCATACCTCGAAGTACCACTGCGCCACCTCGTCGATTCCGTAGCGATCGACAAGGTGGCGCACGAACGCCTGGATCATCGCGTCCCAGCGTGCATAGTCCACGGGCGGCGAGATATTGGGCTTGTACCAGAAGCCGAACAGCATCTGGGGATCGCGCGCCAGTTTCAGCGGCATGAAACTCAGCTCGACGAACGGGCGCAGGCCGTCGGCCAGCAAACCGTCGTAGATCTGGTCGACGTACGAAAAGTTGTACTGGGCGTTGCCCGCCTTATCGAGGTCGTAGAGCCCGATTTCGTCGTGGAAAATCCCATGGAAGCGCACATAGCGAAAATCCGTCACGGCCTTGACCAGCCGCACGTCCTTGCGATAGTTGTCGCGCAGCGCGAGCACCGCGCGGCCGGAGCCGAACATCTGTTCCCAAAAGTGCGGGAACGGTGTGCCCGCGGCTCTGGCATCGACGGAAATCGTGATCGCGGGGTCCGGTGCCGCCGCGATGCACGCGGCGCCCAGGGTGATAGTGGCCAGCGCGGCCGCGAGCGGCGTGCTCAGAACGGGGCGTTTCATACGAAGATCATCTCCTCATTTATCGGGCTGCTCCAATGTGGATGCCTGACCGGAGGCGGTGTTCCGCTCACGGGCGCGCAGAGCATGCCGTCTGGCAGATCGCGTGCGCAAGGTATCCGGCGGCGGTCGCAAAGGCGCGCGACCGGCCATGTCCATCTGCGCCGTGTCGGGATCGATCCCTTCGGACACGATGCCCGCATCCCAGGGACTTGCCAGCAGGATCTCCTGCGCGCGGTCGTGCGAGCGTTTGAGCAACAGCTCGTCGGCGATCACCCAGGAGGTCGTGAACTGGAGTCGATAGCTGCCCGGCAACCCGTAACGGTGGCCGGCATAGGAATACTTGTAGTGCGGCGAGTGCAGCCATTCGAACGTGCGGACGAACAGCGGGTCATCTTCAGCGATCAACCCGAGCGCCGGCAGCTTCAGCAGCGATCCGGGCGGGATGTCCGTCTCCACGAACTGCTTGCCATCGGTGGCGGAGGCGAAAATCGGGCCGGTGGCGCCGGGCGCGTCCTTGACGACGGCGTGCGCAAGAATCGCCGCATGCAGGGCCAATGCGCGCTGGCGCAGATCCCGCGCCGCCCGGGAGTCGCGCAGACGGTCGAACAGCATCGCAAGATCGCTCAGGGCCCGCCAGGTCAGCGCATTGTCGTAAGTCAGGAACGGCAGCTTCTGGTACTCGTCCTGAGAATCCTGCAGGGACGAGTACAGACCGGTCGGCGCATCGAAGCGCGACAGCAGGCGGTCGCGCAACAACAGCACGGCGTCGCGATGCTCGCTCAGGAACTGATCATCGCTCGTGCGCCGCAGGTAGGATGCGAGCGCCAACACGGGAGCCGCCGCTTCATCCAGCTGGAACCCGTCCTCGAGCACGATGCCGTCGATGAAACGGCTGTGCGTGCCCGTGTTGCGCAGCTGGATGCCGAGGGCGTAGTTCAGCGCCTCGCGGGCGAACGGCGGATCGGCGTCGAGCAATCCCGGAAAGCTCCAGAGCATCGCATCGCGATCCCAGTAGGCGGCGGCGACGTAGTAGCGCGGGCTGCGCGACGTCACGCCCACGAGCTGCTCGGTATCGATGGTCCTGCCCCAGGCATACAGCCTCGTGAACAGCAGGTTGCGATTCATGAGCGCATCGAGGTCGGCGTGCCCGGTGCTGCGCGTGCGTGACCGGCACCAGGCGACCGTCTCCTCGATCATGGCTTCTGATCCGTTGCGGTCGAGCATCTCTTTCAGGGATCGGGCATTGTGCGCAGCGCTGAATTCCTCGACCCCCACCGCCAGCACGTACACGGCCTCGGCCGTCTCCCCGGGCTGGAGCATCACGGCTCTTGCCGCGTCGGCTTCCGGAGCGACGGCCACGGGCGGTGTACCGAAAGTCGCCTTCGACAGCGGATGGACGACCGCCCAGGCGAAGCGAGTGTCGCTCGTGACGTAACTGTAGACCTCGCCGGGATCCACCCAGGGCGTCTCCGTGATGGTGCGTTCGCCGCGCACGCTGACCGGCAGGTACGTGACTCGGGCCAGGGCCCCGAATGAGCTCTTCAGCCCAAGCGTCGCGGCGACCGCTTCGCTGCGCTGGTTCTTCACGGTCAGGCGCAGGAACGCCGCCCGATAGGCCGGTGGAGCACAATACGTCAGGGTGAACGCAAGTCCATCCTTGTCCTGCCTGGCCTGCGGGATCCAGTATTCGAGCAGGCTCCAGTTCAGCGCATCAAGCGCCTGCCTTTTGGCGCCGACCTTCAGGTAGGGCTCGAGGACGGGACGACCGGAGTCGCCGCTCACTTGCAGCAGGCCGCGCTCGCGCATCGAGAGCACATTGAATGTGACCAGCGCACCGTCGCTGGTGCGGATCTCGGGCAACGCGATCCACTCGTTGCCCGTGGCGAGGACATCCCCCGGACGGACGCTCAGCGGCAGGCGCCGGGGCTCTGCGACGGCGGCCGCGCAGGCCAGGGTACCGAGCAGCAGAAGCAAGCGTAGCGAAGCGCTCATTGAGACCCCAGCGCAACATTGCGGGCTTCGCTCTTTTGCAGTAGTGAAGGCGCCGCCGTCACGGATGTGACGATACGCTATGCTCGACAACTGAGGCAATTGACCGCAGACGAGGCGGATTGAGGTCTATCCCGGGCCACGCTGTTGGGGCAGTCTGTACCTGGATGATGGCGTAAACTTTGCCTGCAAGCTCGGCGAGTACCTCAGGCAAACCGTTCATTGTGAAGCGCATGCCCGCTCAACGGAGCGCATCGCTTCGAGGCGCGCGCGCCAGATCAAAAAGGAACTCTTGGTTATGAGGATCCAAACTTCCCTATTGCTGCTGACGCTCGTGTTCCCCCTCGGCGCCTTCGCCCAGGTCGACTACGACCGCCACATCGCCTTTGCCAACAGCCTGACAAGCGACTCCTTCTACTACAGCCACGGCTCCTTCATCGCCCCCAGTGAACTGGAACTTGTCCACGACAAGTTCCCAGTGGAAGTGAATCACTCCGTTACGCCGCCCAACTCGCTGCGCCTGAAATGGCGCTCGCGGACCGGCGGCGACTGGCGTATGACTCTCGACTTGCGGGGCCGCTACGGATTGAGCGAATTCGGAGGCAGCAATCTATTCCTCTGGTGCTACGCCGAAGAAGATCTTCCCGCGGAAGCATCCCCACGCATCTACCTGCGGGACTCCAATGGTGAGAACACAGCTGCGATCGGGCTCAGCGGCTCGCTGCCGAAGATTCCTGCGAGAAAATGGACGCGCGTCCGCTTGCCCTTCGGATCTGCCGTCGGCCAGGTCAATGACACCCAGGACAGGCATTTCGACCTGCAGAAACTCGCCAGCCTCAACCTCGTGCAAGGCCTCGACGATGGCAAGCCCCACACCCTCTACCTCGACGATATCGAAATCGCCGACGACCCGCCCGCCAGCTCCCAGCCGCCCGTAGCCCCGACGGGGCTGACCGCGAAAGGCTACGACCGCCACGTCGACCTGAGCTGGACTCCGGTCGCCGACCCAGCGCTGCAGTACTACAAGATCTACCGCTCCTATGACGGCAAGCCCTACGCTCCGATCGGCATTCAGGCAGGCGATCGCGCCCGCTACGAAGACTTCCTCGGTGTCAGCGGCAAATCCGCGTCCTACAAGATCACCGCCGTCGATGTCACCGGGAACGAGTCTCCAGGGTCGTCCGAGGTGCGGGCCGCCACCCGCGCCCTCAGCGACGACGAACTTCTCACCATGGTGCAGGAGGCCTGCTTCCGCTACTACTGGGAAGCCGCGCACCCAAACGCCGGCATGGCCATCGAAATCCTTCCTGGCGACAAGAATCTCGTCGCAGTCGGCTCCTCCGGCTTCGGCATCATGGCGCTGGTCGTCGGAGTGGACCGCGGCTTCATCACACGCGGGCAGGGCAGCGAGCGCCTGCTCAAGATCGTCCGCTTCCTCGCCAAAGCCGACCGCTTCCATGGCGTCTGGCCGCACTTTCTCGATGGTCGCAGCGGCAAAGTAATTCCCTACTTCGGCCCCAATGACGATGGTGGCGATCTGGTCGAAACCGCCTTCCTCATGCAGGGATTGCTCGTCGCCCGCCAGTACTTTAACCACGACACCGCCGGCGAGCGCGAGATCCGTGACAGCGTCACCAGTTTTTGGAAAACCGTCGAATGGGACTGGTACCGCCAGGGTCCTGACCCGAACTTCCTCTACTGGCACTGGTCGCCCGATCATGGTTTCTACATCCATCATCCTCTGGTCGGCTGGAACGAAACCATGATCATCTATCTGCTCGCGATCGCCTCGCCCACGCACGCGGTCCCCGCGAGCATGTTCCACACTGGATTCGCCAGCCAGGCCGAGCTGGCGGTGCGCTACCGGCAGGGCTGGGGACGTACCACACAAGGCGATCACTACACCAACGGCAATACCTATTACGGACAAAAACTCGACGTCGGCGTCGGCAGCGGTGGGGAACTCTTCTTCACCCACTACTCTTTCCTCGGCTTCGACCCGCGTGGCAAGCGCGACCGCTACACCGATTATTTCCGGAACAATCGCACCATCGCCCGCATTGCCCACGCTTACGCGATGGACAATCCGCGCAAATTCGTCGGCTACGGTGACGACACCTGGGGTCGCTCGGCAGGCGTCAACTCCGCCGGGGGGCGCTCCCTGCCAGCCGACGACAACGGCACCATCACCTGCACCGCGGCTTTAGCCTCGTTCCCCTACACTCCGGAAGAATCAATGAAGGCGCTCAAGCACTTCTACCGCGATCTTGGTGACAAACTCTGGGGCATCTACGGTTTCCGGGATGGCTTCAACCAAACCGAAAACTGGTTCGAAGACGTCAACATGGCGCTCAACCAGGCCCCCATCGTCGTCATGATCGAGAACTACCGCTCCGGCCTGATCTGGAAGCAATTCATGTCGAACCCGGAAGTCCAACCCGCTCTCGACGCCATCGGTTTCGTTAAAGACGAATCTGCAGACGCGTTGGGCTGTGCCGGTATAGGCTGCCGTCGTCCTCAGTGAGCCTGAGGAGACCGTCATGAGAGCAATCCATCTGTGTTTGCTACCCGGACTGCTCCTATGCACGACGCTGCACGCCTCGGCCGCACCTTCCTCTGATCCTGCCAATGCCGAGTTCCAGGAACAGTGGGGCGGTTATCTCATCTCGGATGCCTTCAGAATCGATCCGGACCAGCCAGGCGTGATACTGCCGCCCGCCAGCGTGCGCGGCGGCGATCAGTTTTGGATCCGGCCGTTGCGGCTCAATTCAGACGAATACCTGATCCTGCAGAAATGCGTCAACGCGGACTGCAGCAAGGCACAAGTCGTACGAGCCTGGAACGCCTATGGCTACATGGGTCCGTATCCGGTACTGACCAACACGGTGCGCGCGCAACCCGGGGTCCGCTACATGCTTTGGATGCAGCGCGTACCGACCAAGGGCATCGGCAGCTTCCGGCTCTACGAGCGGGATGCGCCGCCGCTGGTTTTTGAGCCGGCGGGTTCGCCCGAGCTTTTCAAGGTGACGGATCTGAAGGCCGCACAAAAGCACGGTCCAGCGCAGATCAAGAAGGCCCAGTCTGAGCGGGCGAGTTTTGTGGTGACGTTCGAGGGCGGTTCGGTGGTTCAATTGCAGGCCCTGCGTGTGGCTCACCCCCCGCCGGTAGCCGTAACGGCCCCGACGTCATCCGGCTTGCAGTAGCGAGCGGCATTAGAGGGCTTGTCAGCGATTAAGACGGCGAGCTTTGCCGCGAGGGAGCGTTCTCAATGCTCTCGGCGGCGGGCAATACCGGCCGCGGTGGCGACGCGAACAACAACGCTGCCAGCACTCCATACAGAAAATTCGAGGTCCCCGTTTCGACCATATGCGCCCATCTGACCGAGTCCGGGAAGAACGCGTTCGGCGCCAGTAGCGGCGCTACACCGCCCAGCACGGACAACGCTAATCCCGTGTAAAGCGCAACACGTATTCGCGAACCGCTCAGCGTTCCAACCAGCACGGCTACGAGCCCACTCATAACCAAGCCGCGAAACAAGATCTGCATTGCGATGACCGCAGGAAGCGGTGGGATCGTGAGTGCGGAATAAAACTCGCGCACGAACGGCCAAACGAGCACGCCGGCCGAGAGGTAGAGTGCCAGGTAGAGCAGATCCGCCACTATCACGCGCCGGATCCATGACCCCGGCGACCGGTCAGCAGGCCAGCAGGTCAGTTGCGATTTTGCCGCTGGCGCCATTGGTGCAACGACGAGACAGAGTACGAGCGTCACGATAAACGTGTCGAGGAACAGTGCCGGCAGGAGCGATCGCGGGATTGGAAGTCTGAAATACACCGCTTCAATCAGATCGTTCACCTGCAATCCCCACGCGACGGCAAATAATGCCATCGCACGCCGCCAACCGGACAACACCATGACTCTTGCCAGGACAACCAACACAAGCACCTGAAGTGCATCCGACAGGGCGAACATGCCAAAGCCGCCCGCTTTAGCAGCGGGCATGCCCTGCAGGAGCAGTCCGCCAGTGACCATCTGCATCGCCACAAGAACAATCCACGCAACAAACCAAGCCAAAAGAGCGCGCATCAGGTTGACCTCATTCGGCTTAGATCATGTCGATGTACGCAGGATTCGGCTGGGTAGATGGCGCTGGATCGCCAGGCAACCGACTACAGCCCGAGGAAATACACCGGCGCCAGTGCCGCGAGTGCCACGCCGATTTGCAGTGCCAGGACATACAGTGTTTGCCGTGGCACGCGCGGGAGCCACCTGATCACAAAGTACGCCAATATCGGCAACTGTCCGGCCATGAGCAGCTGCCAGATGTGGGCGATGGCCCCTTCATCGGTGTCGCGGACCACGCCGGACGAGGCGGCGATACTGCCGAGAAGAACCGCCAGCGCGGTGAGCGACATCGCCATCGGCACGAAGGCACTGGGTTTCTTACTCAGTGAGAGGACAGAATCGGGGTATTGATGCATAGCCACTCCGAGTGTTGCCGCTGGTGCGACGCGCTCACCAAGCGTTTCCACTCTACCTCGCAGCGGGTAATTCCTCGAGGAAATGTGTCTGCCGGCAATGTACAAGCCAGCGGTGGACATGAACCACGGCGTGAATGGACCTGGGTTGTCCTCACCGCAGTAGCGGCCGCTGCGTCTTTACGCAAAGGGGCGGCAGATTGACTCTGCCGCCCCTTGTGTCTCGGTCGCCGCCCGCGTCTTTAGATTACAGGCCTCCAGAACAGTAGCCGACCCCATTCAAACTCAAGTTGCTCCATAGCGTCTGTACCGGGTAGGCGGCGCCATCGTTCCCGATCATGTTGAACGGCGCGCCCGGCACCTGCTGGCCATCCCCCACCCACGCGCACTTATCACCGATCTCCCAGCTCTGGTAGTCGAACCAGGCGCCGTGCTGGACCAGCCCTGTCGACGCCTCTGCACCGGGATCGGTGAGCGTCTCGGCGATCTCATGACCAAGCACGATCGTGACGCCGTCAAGATCCCCGCTCGGCGCGGGATTGACGAAGTCCTTTCCGCATCCGCCGCCGGCGTTGAGCACGTAAGGCATGTTGACGAACGCCATGCCGGCAGTCACCCCCGGATAAGACAATGGCGTCGTGAAATCGTGCCAGGCGCAGTAGGAGTTCTGGTTGAACCCGGCCTCGTTGAACTTCTGCGGCGTGGCAACCACGACCTGCGCATTGGTCAGGTCCGCGATACCGAAGTGCAGCGTGCCACGGGCAGCTTCCTGCGCGAGCTCGAGCGGGCTCAGATTATCGTGTATGGGATTGGTGTTGTCGGACCAGACGCCCGCGAGCTCGTGCGCGGGATTGCCGACATTGGAATAGGTCCCGTTGTAATTGCTCTGGTAGTACTGGGCGGAGACCTTGCCCCAGGAAGTCCCGCCGATCGCCGCGATAAAGCGCGGCATCAGTGCGCCCACACCGTCGGGATCGCTCGCAGGGTGGGTGGCTGAGGTGTGATCGAACGCGCCGGGCTCGCCCCAACCCCACAGCACGAGGTAGATCTTTGGCCGTGTCTGCACATTGCCGCCGAAATACGCCATGTTGACCGGCATCGGCTGTCCGGCGGCAACGCCGGGCGGGCAGGTGCCGGCAGTCATGCAGATGTCCACCGTCGGCGGCATGATTCCGACCGCCGGCATGGCGTGCGGGTTGGTAGCCGCAGAACGCACGCAGCCCTGGCCCGTGGCGTCGTAGGCTCTGTTGCTCCATAAGGGCTGCACGGCGAACTTCGTGTGATTGTTCATGGAGACGTTGGCCAGAGCGGTCCACGCGCACTTGTCGCCGTTCTCGCTCCCCTGGATGTCGTTCCAGCCGTCCTGAACGCTCGCGAAGTTATCCGGATCAGTAACCGCCTCTGCATACTCGTGGCCGACGACAATGCTGTATCCGTCGAAGACGCCGTGGCCGAAGCTGTCGCTGATGACGTTGACCGAATTCATTCCGCAGCCGCCGGCGCCGAGTCCCGGCCAGGTCATGTTGAGGAACGGTATGAACGCGTACTGCACGCGATACGGATTGCCGTAGCCGTCGACGCTGGTCGTCTGCGTGTGATAACCGCAGTAGACCGGCTGCCCGGTGCCGATCGTCGTGGGCGGCGTCAGGATGATGTACGTCGCCTTCGGATCGTAGCCGAAATGTGCCGAGGCGCGAATGGCCTCCTGAGCGAGCGGATCATTCGCGAGGTTCTCCGCCAGGCCCAGCGTCACGATGTCATTCGGCACGGGCGTCGGATCTTTCCACACACCCTTGAGTTGCTTGCGCGGATCTGTAATGTAGCTGCCCCCACCCACGGCAGCGCAGCTGGTCGTCCCCGCCGGTACGTTGTTGCAGTACTCGTTCTGAATGGCGTCCCACGACGTGCCGCCGAGATTGCTCAGGAACGAAGTCACATAGGTTTGCAGCTGCTGGCTGGTATATACGCTGCCGTTGGCGTCGGCCGTGGTGAAACCGTTCGCCCAATCCGGTCCCCAGAACACCAGATACACAGCCGGGACCGTTTCCACGCCTATTGCGCCGGAACCAGCGTTGCCGCCATGGTAAATGAGGTCGTTTGTCAGGGCCGAGGGACCCGGCGTGTTCGGCTGACCCGGCGCCCAGAAGAAGTGCTTTGGGTTGCTCGGTGACTGCGCATTAGCGGCAGAGGTCGCCAATGCAATCAGCAACGCAATGAACACCGGCAAAACGGAAATCCGCCCATTGGAACGGGTGCGCATTTGTGATCTCCCCTCTCGCGATGAACACCAGCAGAGGCTGATGGCCGGCGTCCCAGTACTCGCCGACGATTCAAAGCATTCGAGCAGGCGTGGGTGAAGACGATTACCGCGGCGACATGAGACTAATGAGCCGATCGGACTAGGGTGACGACCACGGGACGCCAGACTACGAGCGGTTGGTGTGCCGAGCCGAGGCAGGACGTGGCGTGGAATTACAGGAGGCGGCGAGGGTGAACGGTCCCTTGCATCAAAAAACTAAATCTACGTAAGTTATTGATATAAAAAGATAATTATATATGGTGCCCGGGAGAGGACTCGAACTCACCCGCATGTGCCACTCATGCGATCGCGCCGACTAGCGCCCCGATGCCTGCGGTGAGCCCCATAGCCAGCGCTCCCCAGAACGTGACGCGTGCTGCACCGAGCGTGACGCCTGCGCCACCGGCTCGAGCAGCCGAACCTCCCAGAATCGCGAGGAATGCCAGTGAAGTTGAGGACAAGAGCGGAATCAAGTACTGCGCGGGGCTGAAGACAGTGACAACCAGAGGCAGGGCGGCCCCGACAGCGAAGCTTGCAGCGGATGCCAACGCGGCCTGGATAGGGCGCGCTCGCAGAGTTTCGGAGATGCCGAGTTCGTCGCGGGCATGTGCGCCCAAGGCGTCGTGAGCCATCAGCTGTTCGGCGACTCGTTTCGCGAGCGCAGGGTCCAGGCCGCGACTCACATAGATCGCACTCAATTCCTTATGCTCCCCCGCGTTGTCCGCTTTGAGTTCGGCACGCTCACGGGCCAGTTCCGCTCGTTCCATGTCTGCCTGCGAGCTGACCGACACGTACTCACCAGCAGCCATCGACATGGCTCCCCCAACCAAGCCCGCGACTCCGGCAACCACGACACTGCTGTGCGTCGCGTGTGCGGCAGCGACACCGAGGAGCAAACTCGAGGTGGAAAGAATGCCATCATTCGCACCAAGTACCGCGGCGCGTAGCCAGCCGACGCGTCCCACATGGTGCCGTTCGGTTTTTCCAAAGCCCATGGTTCTCTCCGAGCCGGCTACAGATCCCCGGCGGCTTCCAGAACCGACGGGTCATCGGGCAAGCTGCCGATCTTCAATTGCAGCTTGCGGGCGAGATCGAGCATGCGGTCGTTATTCGCGAAGATCAGCGCGTGGAGTCGGCGAACACCTTGGCTGTTTGCATATTCGAACAGCAGGCGCAGGAGTGTCATGCCGACCCCGCGCGACTGCCATTCGTCCGCGACGGCAACCGCGAACTCAGCGTCGGTCTTGTCAGAGACGGCGGCGTAGCGGGCGACCCCAATAATGCGCTCCGCGCCGAGCTGATCGACGACGGCCACGAACGCCATGTCGTGCTGGTAGTCGAGGTGGACGAATCGATCGATGAGTTTCTGCGACGGCTCGCGTACGGAACCCATCATGCGCTTGTACCGTGATGCCTCGCTGAGATGGATGATGAAGGCCCTGTCGCGTTCCGCATCTTCAATCCGGATCGGACGGATGCGGTAGTCGATTCCATCGCGCGTCCGAGCGTCGCGTTGCCACTGAGCTGGGTAGTCTGCTCGACTCACGCCGACGGTCTCTCCCGAGGTTAAGTGGCCGGGTCCAGCACGGTTCATCCACCCAGTTTACCTTCATGGCAACGGACGGTGAACGCGAAGCGATGCATGAAAGATGTCCGCCCACCGGGTAGTTCGTTCGGCAGTAAACTACCCCGCGCAGCACTATCCAGTGGACGGCAGGATCAACATCGATTGGCGTGCTCCTGAGTCCGATCGTGGCGGCGGCGGCGATGAGCTTGAGTTCGGTATCCGTGATCGGCAATGCGCTCAGACTGCGGTTTCTACGCCTTTAGTTAGCTGCGGACCTGACCTGCCATCTCCCACGACGGCTTAAATCGACCGCAGCGGAATACCATGCTCCGAGCTTTTTGGACCCGCCTGAAAGAGCACCCGCTCGCGAGGGTCGGACCTGGGCTAATCACGGGCGTCGCGGACGACGATCCGAGCGGCATCGCCACCTATTCTCAGGCGGGCGCGCAATTCGGGCTCAATATGCTGTGGACGATGCCGTTGGCATTACCCCTGATGGCCGGGATCCAGTACATATGTGCGTTGATCGGCCGAGTCACCGGCAGAGGTCTGGCCGCCAATATAAAGGACGCGTTTCCGCCCATCGTTATCCAGTTAGTGGTCATATTGCTGCTGACTGCCAATACGCTCAACATCGCCGCGGACGTCGCCGCCATGGGGGAAGTCGCAGAACTGGTCACCGGCTTCAATCGCCATCTCATGACGACGTTCTTCGTAGCCGCAACGCTGCTGTTGCAGGTATTCATTCCCTACCATCACTACGTGCGCTTCTTGAAGTGGCTGACGCTGTGCTTGCTGGCTTACGTCGCGGTACTTTTCACGGTGCACGTCCCCTGGGGTCAGGTGGCGCTGCGCACGGTCTGGCCCGATTTCATACCCAACTCTGCCGCTGCCGCCGTCGTGGTCGGCGTGTTCGGTACGACCATCAGCCCCTACTTGTTTTTCTGGCAGGCATCCGAAGAGGTCGAGGACATGCATATGCGCACCGGAGCCGCGCCGCTGGTGCGCGATCCGCGTGCCGCAGGAGCGGAACTGCGCCGTATTCGTTGGGATACCTGGAGCGGCATGTTCTACTCCGATCTCACGGCGTACTTCATCATCCTGGCGACCGCCGTCACGCTCCACGCAGCGGGAACTACCGACATCAATACCGCGGCCCAGGCAGCCAGCGCACTTCGTCCGCTTGCAGGCGACTTCGCGTTCATGCTCTTCGCTTTAGGGATTCTGGGCGTCGGCCTGATCGGCGTGCCGGTGCTCGCGGGTTCCGGCGCCTACGCGCTTTCCGAAGCCATGGGTTGGAAGTCGGGTCTGGAACGCAAGGCCACTGACGCTCGCGGTTTCTACGGCATCATCGGCGTCAGTGTGCTCGCCGGACTGGGCATACAGTTCTTGCCGATCAGTCCGATGAAGGCCTTGTTCTGGAGCGCGGTCATCAACGGGGTGGTTGCGGTGCCCCTCATGGTGGTTATCATGCTGCTGGTCTCGAAGAAATCAGTGATGGGCGCCTTTATCGCGAGCCGGCCGGTTCGCATTCTCGGATGGATTGCGACGGCGGTCATGGGCGCGGCAGCAGTATGGATGTTCATCCCGGGTTAGACCTGACACCGGCCAACGCCCTAACGGCGCCTGCAATTCTCATGCGATGCTGCGGTGG